>Ga0326727_10004800_pt1 | contig 39785 bp, 36 predicted proteins | sample MB2enrmetagenome_FD_207643 | JGI IMG/M metagenome (GOLD analysis project Ga0326727, IMG submission 207643) | Lab enriched peat soil microbial communities from McLean, Ithaca, NY, United States - MB29MY | ecosystem: Environmental > Terrestrial > Soil > Wetlands > Peat | place: USA: New York...
CAATCTGCGCCGCGTAAGCTGACACGTCGATGGCGGTCTCGCCTTCCTTACTCAGACTCGAGCCGCGCGGGTACGACCAAACCACCACGGCCAGCCCGTTGGCCTTCGCTTCCTCCGCCGCTTCGCGCAGTTGCTCGTACATGGTTTGTTCGGCAGCCGAGCCCGGGTAAATTGTGAACCCAATGGCCACGCAGCCCAGGCGCAGGGCATCCTTAACACTTGCGGTCACGGCGGGCAGCGGATCTTTTTCGTCATGCAGCAGGTCATGGTTGTTCATTTTCAGAATGAGCGGGATTTCACCCGCGTGCCGGCTCGCGCCGGCTTCGATGAATCCCAGCGGCGCGGCATAGGCATTGCAACCCGCCGCCAGGGCCAGTTCAAAGTGATAATTGGGATCGTAACCCGGCGGGTTGACCGCGAAGCTCCGGGCGGGACCGTGTTCGAAGCCCTGGTCCACGGGTAGAATTACGAACTTGCCGGTTCCCGCCAACCGGCCGGAGTTCAGTATGCGCGCGAGATTCGTCTTAGTCCCCGGATTGTCACTTTCGTACCAGCTTAGGATTTCCTTCACCCGGGCGGTGTTTCCAACACGCTCCGGCGCTCGAACCATGGTTTCTGTAGCAGCCATAACAAAGCCTCCTGCCGAATATCAGGCATTTAGTACACCCTTCAGGTTACATGCCCCTCGCGCGCCAGGCAAGCGGATTGTTCCAGCGCCGATCGGACTGTGGTCGCCCATCGAAACGAAAATCTGCCCCTGTCACCCCCGCGAAGGCGGGGGTCCATTGTCGACCCCGAAGGCGATGGATTCCCGCTTTCGCGGGAAGGACGTGATGTTCGAGAGCACGAAAGAGTTATAATGGTGGCTCGTTTTATAGAACCATTGAAGGAGGCAGCATGCCGGAAGAGATTAACCGCAGAGACTTCTTAAAGACCAGCGCCCGCGCTGGGGCAGGAATGGCCGCCCTGAGCGGTGTTACTTTCCTGGCGCATCCGGAGCGAGTGTTTGGCGCGAGCGACCGCGTGCGCATTGCGGTGGTTGGCCTACACGGGCAAGGCTGGTCGCACGTAGAAGAGTACTGCCACATGAAGGACGTGGAACTCGCCGCCTTCTGCGACGTGGATGAGAACGTCCTGGACCAGCGCTTGGCGGAAGTCGAGAAGATGGGAGTCAAGCGGCCGGCGCGATTCATCGACCTGCGCAAGCTATTGGATGACAAATCCATTGACGCGATTTCCATCGCCACCCCCAACCACTGGCATTCTCTGCAAGCCCTCTGGGGCTGCCAGGCGGGCAAAGACGTCTACGTCGAAAAGCCTCTCTCCCACAACTGGTGGGAAGGCCGGCAACTGCTGCGCGCCGTCCAGAAGTACGACCGGATTGTGCAGCACGGCACGAACAGCCGGTCCGGCAAAGCGATTATCGAAGGAATGCAGAAAATGCGGGACGGCTTGATTGGAGACGTTTACCTCTCGCGCGGGCTTTGCTACAAGTGGCGTGACACGATCGGACACGCCGAAGAGCAGCCGGTGCCGGCAGGCGTCCACTACGACCTCTGGACAGGCCCCGCCCCCATGAAGCCTTTCACCAAGAACCGCTTCCACTATAACTGGCATTGGATTTGGGATACCGGCAACGGAGACATCGGCAACCAGGGCATCCACGAACTCGACGTGGCGCGTTGGGGGCTCGGAGTGAAGCTTCCGAACAAGGTTTCGGCCATCGGCGGCCACTTCATGTTCGAGGACGACCAACAGACGCCCAACACCCTCAACGTGGCCTGGCAATTCGATATGCCGGACGGCAAGCGGCGCATGATGGAGTTCGAAGTCCGCCACTGGATCTCGAATCACGAGGCGGAAATCGGCACGCCCGCATTTGGCGGTGGCGATGTGCCTGCGGCGCTCGGCAATGCCGCCGAAACGCGCTCCCGGCGCAAGGGACCGCAGAACACCATTGGCAATATCTTCTACGGGTCGAAGGGTTACGTGGCGATGAATGGCTACGATTCCTACAAGTCCTGGCTGGGCGAGGAACAGGAACCCGGGCCACACGCCCAGGCGGGCGGCAACAACTGGAGGAACTTCATCGACTGCGTCAAGAGCCGCAAGAAGGAAGAGCTGAACGCGCCCGTCGAGGAGGGCTACTTTTCCACCACGCTGCTGCACCTGGCCAATGCTTCCTACCGCGTCGGCCGCACTCTTAGCTTTGATCCTGAGAAGCAGGAGGTGATCGGCGACGAGGAGGCTGCGCGCATCCTGCGCGACGCCGACCGCGGCTACCGCAAGCCCTACGCGGTGCCGGAAGAAGTCTAGCCTCCGGCCCTGTGCGCCAGCGTTAGGGCGATTTCAAATGGCAAATGGCAAAGAGCAAATGGCAAATGGAAAACCATTTGAATTTTGCCGTTTGCCATTTGCCATTTGAATTCGCCTTGCAACGGGCCGACGGGGAGGGTCATGCCATTGTAGCGCGACTGCCCGCCTTGACTTGCCGAATCAGGCACGGCTATTCTTAACTCACCGGGCAAACCAGGGTTTCAGAGTTCAATGCCAAGGAGGCAGTGATGAGTCTCCACAAGATAGCGCAGGTTCCTCCACCGGTCGTGGGATCGGGTGCGTCCGTGCTGGAGGCCGTGGAAGTGATGGCCGAGCGCGGTGTGGGCGCGGTCGGCGTCGTGGACGCGGGCGCGCTGCACGGCATCTTCACGGAACGCGACGTGATGCTTCGCGTCGTCCTCAAGCAACGCGACCCCACGACAACGAAGGTCGGTGAGGTCATGACCTCGCCAGCCGAGACAATCGACGATGACACGACTGAGGAAAACGCGCTCGTTCACATGCTCGAGCGGCACGTGCGGCACTTTCCGATTGTGGCCAAAGACGGCAGCCTCAAGGCCATGCTCTCCATCCGCAATGTGCTCGAGCATCGCGTGGACGAACTGGCGCGCGAACTCCATTCCCTCGATCAGTACCTTTCAAACGACGGGCCCGGCGGGTGAGGTGAATGAACAGCCCTCTCCCCTGGGGAAAGGGTCTGGAGTTTCTGCCCTCTCCCCTGGGGAGAGGGTGTCGCGCGACGGCGCTTTCATCAGCGGGACAGGTGAGGGGTCCTTTCCACCACAAACAAAAAGCCGCGGACCTCAAATGCGGAGGTCCGCGCTACTTCACCTTCGTCACGGTCACTTCAATTTCATAACGCCGATTGCTTTCCACATCGTCCAGGCTGGTAACGAGTGTGGGCTTGCCGAATGCCACGACGGTCTGCACTTCACTCCTGTTCGATCGAAATACAGGATTATAGCTCGGGGCTGTCTCTGACGGTGGCGCTACGCTCGAAAAGTCCACAGTGACATCAAGAGATACGCCCTCCTGCTGTTCGTGGGGACGGCAGTCGATGTTCATGCCGACGTTATTGTATTGATATTGCTTTTCGGCAGTCTGGTACGGCACCTTGTTTCCGACTCGAATTCTCGCAAAAGAGCCGTCTTCTGCCATCATCATGTAGTTTCGCGAATTCAGGCGCTTACCACTGTCGAACTCGCGCACGCTAAACTCGAGGCGGTAAGCCGTGACCGGTTTCTGGACTTTGGTTTCCTGCTGAGCCGTTGCAGAGCTCGGAATCAGCGCCAAGCAGAAAGCCACCAATGCGATTGCCCATCGTATTGACAGATGATTTCTCATTACCTTCTCCTCACTTTCCTTGTCCGGATTCAGAGTCATCAAGCGGCTCGATCTCCAAAGGGGCCACCTTGATATTCGATATCTCGGCCGCCCCCTCTGCTTTGTTGGTTTCCGCAAGCAAATCGGGCCTGGTTGTATTGGCGAAGTACGTTAGCAAGAGCTTCTCCTGCTCCGTCAGCGGCATGGGGGTAGGAAACTGCTCTGGACGCGAGGGCTTGGTAGCGCGGACCCCCGGTTTTGGGGTCCGCGGTTTTTCCCTAGGCCCTTGGACAATCCGCGGACTCGAAATGCGGGAGTCCGCGCTACCCGGGCTCGCCGCAGTCGTCGCAGCCTGTAGCGGCGCTCGATGAGCGCCGGACGCGCTGGTCACGGGCCGTCGATTTGGAGCATGAGCGGAGTGCACCACCAGAACGATGGCAGCCAGTATCCCCGCGCAAGCCGCCAGGGCCCATACAAACCGGCGGCGCCGTGCCGCGCCCTGCCGGCTCCGAACTCCGGCCAGGACTCGCATCTCGAGCCCGGCTCGTGGCTCTTCGGCTCGATACTGCTTCAACGAGGCTTCGAGCAACTCATCCACGAATTGATCCGGCTTGTCATCGTGCATGTCTTGTCTCCAACACGGCCGCGAGCTTCTGGCGCAGGATTTCACGAGCCCGGAACAAGCGGTTGCGGACAGCGCCTTCCTGGATCCCCAGCAACTGTGCTATCTCTGCCGAGGTGAGTTCCTCCGTCGTGGAAAGTGTCAACGCCTCACGCAGCTCGCTCGGAAGTGAACCGATCAGCCGCTCAACCAGCGACATCATCTGGCGGCCGGCGGCGATTTCATCCGCCCCGGCGCCATCCGCGCGCAGCTTGCTCACCGCCTCCGCCGCGTCCTCGAGGGCGACGCCGGCCGGAGACCTTTTTCGGTCCAGCGCCGCGCGCCACGCCACCTTCGCCAACCAGGCTCGGCGGTCGCGGATTTCCGCCCAGTGTTTGCGCTGCCGCAGGAAACGCAGGAAGGTCTCTTGCGCCACATCCTCGGCGTCGTGATGATTCCGCAAAACCGAGTAGGCGACTTTGTAAACAAGCCGCCCGTCTTCCCGAACCGCGTCTTCGAGCTCGTCCCGTCCGCTTTCGGTTGTCGCCACGGACTCGCTCAAAATCACCTGCCCGGCTTCGATCATCGCGGCCCTCATAGGGAAAGACGAACGAGCACTGAAAAGCGTTCACATAAATTTGTCATTGCATGCGCCCCACAGACTCCAAGGGAGAGGGCTGCTCGTTAAGTGTTGTGCGGGCCGCATTTTTCGCACCTTCGCTCCGCTTCCATGAATTCCCTGTTTCCACCTGGCTCGCGGCTTCAAAAGCGGATCGGTTTCATGTCGGCGCAGCCTTCTGAGTCCCCACCACGAAGCGAACTCGCCGCGACAACACCCCGCCGGCCCAATACTCGGCTTACCAAATCCCCTGTTTAGAATATATAACAAGATAGCGTCGCTCCGTCACTTGAGTGTGCTCCCGGGCAGCACTGCGGCCGGGCTTTTCCCTGTGTTAAACTACCTGCTGGGGATTTAGGCGAAGCGTTTTGCTCGTCACTCTTCACTCATCACTCGTCACTTCTCTTATGCCTCGCAACTTCGGATTGACAGGTGGGATCGCCTCCGGGAAAAGCACCGTGGCGCGCATCCTGGAGGAGTTGGGAGCCAAAGTGATCGACGCGGACCGAGTGGGCCACGAGTTGCTCCGGCGCTCCCACCCCGTCCACCAGCAAGTGGTGGCGCGCTTTGGGCAGGGGATCCTGAGACCGGACGGCGAGATCGACCGCAAGCTCCTGGGCTCGATTGTCTTTGTGGACCCGGAAAGGCTCCGCGAACTCTCTGCGATCGTGCACCCCAGCCTGATCGCGCGCGTCGATGAACTCGCGGCGGAGTTGCGCGCCGGGCGCCCCGGAGCCGTGATCGTTGTCGACGCCGCGGTAATCTATGAGGCCGGGGTCGCGGATCGCTTCGCAAAAATCCTGGTGGCATGGTGCCGTCCTGAACAGCAAATCGAACGGCTCATGGCGAAAACCGGTCTTTCGCGTGAAGATGCCCTCCGGCGAGTGGCATCCCAGATTCCCTCCCAAGAGAAGCGCCGCCGCGCCGACTATGTGATTGATTGCTCAGGAAGCCTTGCGGAGACGCGAATCCAGGCGGAAGCCCTTTACCCCGAAATCAAGCGCCTGGCAGAAGCAGAGTGAGCTTTCGGTGGGCTGGTATGGAAAAGCTGGACTGTCAATGGAACCCAAGCCCGGATGCCTCTCTTCGGCCCGCACGGTCTCAGTCAGCAATTGGGTGCGGCAGACTATTCCGCGGATCGATTCTTCCGCCGAAAGCTTCAACATTGGCTGCGGCAGGTGAAGGTCGTTTGGCCCGAATGCCCTGCTCGTGTATCAGAGGATGGTCAAGTGCTCGTAATCCAATCTTCAAGAATGTCTCCCGCGATTCGGACGACGCGAAGAAACGAGTTTGGATTTGCCCCAACCTTCAGGTAAGACGTCCCTGGAGAACCCTTCCCGGTCGAGAAATCCCTCTCCTGAGGTCGGATCGCCATGCTAGGCGCTCTGTCGTAGAGGAGCAATCTCCGGCCGGATTGCCGGGCCTACGCGAAGTTTAGGTGTCAACAGGGTTATAGGTTTACGGGTCCGATTGATGGGGCAGGGTCCATTGAGGAGAGCGTGCCAGGGGTTGGGAGGCAGGAGTGATGAATGTTTACACGCTTGACGGATCGAAATTACTGCGGAGCACAACCGATGAGTCCGTTTGGCCGGAAGTTCCGTCTCCGCTGCCCTCAAATCCTACTGGTTCAAAAACGACGGCTTCTAAACAACAAGGGCTGGCGAATTCGCCAGCCCCCAATGCTACTTCGTCTTCGATCTGGCATTCCTCAGGCCGCTTTCGCCTTAGCGGTAACCGCGATTGCCGGCGTTACCACGCTAACCTTGATCTGCTTCGGCTTCGTTTCCTCGCGCTTCGGGATGTGCAACGTCAGCGCGCCATTCTGATAGTCGGCCTTGATCTCCTCCGATTTCACGGAATTCGCCAGCGAGAAGCTCCGGGTGAAGGAGCCATACGCGCGTTCGATGCGCAGGTAGTTTTCCTCGTCCAACTTCCTCTCAAACTTGCGTTCGCCGCGAATCGTGAGGATGTTGTTCGCGACGCGGATGTCCAGGTCCTGCGGATTCACTTCCGGCAGGTCCGCCTTGATAACCAGCTCATTCTCGGTCTCGTAAATGTCAACGGCCGGCGCCCAGGCGGTAAGGTTCGATTCCTCCCCCGTACGCTCCGGCACATCGCCAAACACGCGGCTCAACTGTTCCTGCAGAGTCATAGCCCCGCGGGAAGGTTCCAAGCGATTCATTGTTCTCATTTTAGCCGCCTCTCTTTTCTGATTACATCGATGCAATATTGGTGCAGTATTGTCAACGATTAGAAATGTTATCTCTAATACTATGATTCCGGATATAACCCGGAGTTAATGTAAGCTTCGCGTCCTGCTGCTCCATGTTGAGTCCTCCTCACGAAGGGATCGAGCCGATGAACTTGGACCACACGGTGCCTCCGAGATCCGTCCAGGCATATGGTTAAAGCCTTGTTTGGTCCGAAAAGCGGGCAGCAACGAGTTCGCTGAATCCTAATCCTCATATTTCACCCTCTTAGAGGCGCGATTTCAGATAACCTTAATTAGTTCAGACGACCTGAAAGGCGAGCGTGAGAAGCCTCACTTACTTAACTAGGTTAAGTGAATTAACTCGCCTTGTCAAGCTAAATCTCATGGCTCGTTGAAATATTAATCATATATAGTTAAGGCAAGGAAGAATGACCCTCGATACGGGGTGTTTCTGGCATCGGAGCTTGTCCTGTAATGATGGGGTATAGAGCACAGAAGCCTGCTTCGAGCAGCGGGAACTTCACGTGGCACGCGTCTTGACCACGCGGCGACTCGATTGTAGTCGCTTTCTTAGCACTATCGCCGCGGTCACCACGATGATCACCGCGGCGGCAATCGCTAGCAACCACCCGGAATGTCGCCCTAGATGCCGCAGACCGATAACGAAGCGGCGGCCGTAGTGGGAGGCAATTGCGGCTATGGCTCCGTAACGCACTGCCCGGCCCAAAGCCACGACAACCATGAATGTCCGGAGGGGGTAGTCCAACGCGCCTGCCACGGCGAAAAACGCGCTTGTAGGCAAGGGCAAAGGTACAACGGTAGAAACGACCAGAGCGCCCGTGCCCCACCGCTGGAAGTACTTCAGCAGCCTTGCGACTTTGCGCTTTCCAAACTTGCGGTTGAGATAGTCCAAACCTGCCTTGCGTGCCATTCGGAACGTGAAGTAGGCGCCGATGATTGAGCCTGCCGTGGCGATTGCGGCGTAGTAGTACCATGGTTCGCGTTGCCGCGCAGCGAGGATGGCCGTAAGGATGTCCAGGCCGCCAAATGTTGGGATGGGGGAACTGTCGACGATCGCGAGAAGGAACAGCCCGAGTCCGCCTAAGTGCCGCACGAGCGACAGGATCCCTTGCGGGTGTCGTGGCGCCGGCTTCACAAAGTCCGCGAGTGTTTCTAGAATCCGCACAGATGTCCAGCGTTACAATACCACGTTTTCAGCGACTAACGCAGTCGGCAGCAAAAAGGGCAAAACCGCGACTCCGAGGAAGAACCCCAGACCCCAAAGGCGGAGGTCTGCGCTACACTTGCTGCATTTTCCCCTTCGTATAAACAGATTGAGCACTTTTGACCAAACGCAAGAGCAATTCTGAATAGACACGTAAACTCTCCTCAGGATATAAGCATATCTTCTGGTCCCCCTGGAGGTGGGCACACATGAAGAAATGGCTTTGTTCCATCGCCGGACTGGCACTGGCAGGCTCCCTGGCCGCACAGGCCCAAACTCCGGTAGTTTGGCCGTCCAACATCCTCAACATCCAAACGGACAACATAAAACCTTACGCGGATGGACCCTACGACAAATTTGCTTCAGAATCCGCTGCCTTGTCACAGCAACTCAAAGACCCGACGCACGTCCTGGGGATGGAGGCCCTGACGGGCACACCTCGAGCGCTTTACCTCTCCAGCTACGATTCTTACGAGGCGCTGCAAAAGAACGAGGAGTGGCTCCTCGGCGACGCGGCGACCGACACTAAGTTAGACGCGCTGGATGCGCGCGAGGGCCAATACGTATCCGAGATCCATTACTCCATCTGGCATTACCGCCCCGACCTCAGCAACAACGTTGCCGGAGCAGACATACCGCACTCCCACTACTGGGAGGTGATCATCTTCCATGTGCGCCCCGGCCACCACGAACAGTTCGAGGAAATTGCGAAGCTTTATCGCGACGCCAACCTCAAGATCGGCCAAAGCACCCCCTGGGCGACTTACGAGGGACTGACGGGTGTGACGGGCGCCTATCTTGTCTTGGTGCCGATGACGTCCCTCAAGGATGAGGACACTGGCTTGGCGCATCAGAAGGATTTCGGCGCTGCGCTGGGCGACGAGGGAAGGGGCCGGATGAACAAGCTTTCCGAGGAAAGCGTGGCCAGCGTCGAGGACAATATCTGGATGGTGATTCCGGAATGGAGCACCGTCGAGAAATCCTGGATCGACGCCGATCCCCAATACTGGGCGCCTGAGCCGGCCGCAAAGTCCGCACCCGTACGAAAGGCTCCGCCCGCACAATAATCAAGACCGATCGGAACACGGAGGGCGCCCTCACGCGAGGATGCCCTTCGTATTCTTGTTCACACAAGTGATTCGACGATTCCGCCTTTACGGCCGCGGGGAGGGTCCGGATGGAGATACTGAGGCCCCCCCGAGTAACCCATAGAGCGAGAGGAAAATCATGTACAAACGGATTTTGACTGCACTGTTCCTGGCATTCACGTTGGGCGCCGTGTGTCCTGCGCCCGCAACCGCGACGAGCACGGCCCGTGCCGAGCGGCATCATCGCCGGCATCGCCGGTATTATCATCGCCGACCAATAATAGTAATCAGGGATAAATGACTGGGGCGAGTTCCACGATTTCTACACGCAGCGGCGCCGGAGAGGTCCACCCGGCGGGACAGTGGTGGGCGCCTAGGCGCTTGTGGCTGATCATAGGAGCATCGCTCATTGTCATCGCGATCATCGTGGTGATCGTGTTGGCCTGCAATTGGCCATACACGCAACAGGCTGTCGCCAAAGCGCTGCAGGACCGATTCGCCCGAACCGTCCAAATCCGCAGCTTCCGCAAGACATATCTTCCACCGGGATGCGTGGCTGAAGGGGTCAGTTTCCTGCACCGGAAGCGCAAGGACCTGCCCGCGTTGATCACAGTCCAGACGCTGATCATTCGAGGAAGCTACAACGGCCTTTTCCGGATTCACAAGCGCGTGGATGAGGTCCAGGTGAAGGGATTGCACGTGTTAATTCCGCCGCCGAACCCGAGCGGCCAACCGCCCAATGTGATGCCGTTGACCACCAGCACCACAGGCGCTTCGGTCACGATCGGCGAGATCACCACGGATGGCGCTCTGCTCGAGTTCATGCCGCGCCAGCCGGACCGAGAACCCTTCAAGCTGTACGTTCATCGGCTGACATTGGACAACGTCGATGAAAACGGGGTCATCCACTACCATGCAGCGTTGTTAAATACCGAGCCGCCAGGGGAAATCCGGTCGGAGGGCAAGATTGGCCCCTGGAATGAGGATGACCCCGGCAGTACTCCAGTGACCGGTTCCTACACTTATGAGCACGTGAACCTGGCGGTGTTCGTGGGTATCTCAGGCACCCTATCGTCACAAGGCAAGTTTAGCGGCACCATCGGCCACATCGACGCGAACGGCGAAGCCGAAGTGCCCGACTTCCGCGTCTCCGGAAGCAGCCACGCCGTTCACCTGATTTCGAAATTCCAGACGGTGGTGGACGGAACAAATGGAGACACGTATCTTCAGAACGTGGACTTGCACTTTCAGCGAACCGCTGTGACGTCGAAAGGTAGCGTCGCCGGGCACCCCGGCCAGCAGGGAAAAACAGTTCGGCTGGAGATGTCCGTGAATGGAGGCCGCATCGAGGATTTGTTGTTCCTCTTTACCGACGAGAAACGCCCCTCGATGACCGGCAGTATCAACCTGCGCGCGAAAGTACAAGTGCCGCCGGGGCCTCTGGGATTCTTGAGGAAGCTGGATCTTGCAGGCAACTGCGGCATTGGCAGCGGACGCTTCACGAACCCACACGTCCAGCAGCCGGTAAATGCATTAACCCAGAGTGCGGACGGCGAGAACAAGAAGCAGCAAGCCGAAGACCCGGAAACGGTGCTCTCGGAGTTTAGGGGGCAGGTCTCGGTGAAAAATGGCGTCGCAACCCTGTCCCACGTCTCCTTCAGCGCTCCGGGCACGCGCGCGCAGCTTCATGGCACCTACAACTTGCTGGACCGAAAAGTTGACCTCCATGGAGTTTTGTACACCAACGGAAAGTTATCCGACACCACGTCGGGATTCAAAGCACTGGTATTGAAGGCAGTCGGTCCGTTCCTGAAACAGAAGTCCGTTACGGTGGTTCCCTTCGCGATTACCGGCACATCTTCCAATCCTTCTTTCGTGTTAGATTTTACTGAAAAACGCCGGGAATCCTCTCTCCCCGCGCCCCGTCCGTGAGCCACTACAGTTCTTGCGAATACCACCGCTCGGATCTGTAACATTGGCTTTCAACTTTCTCGTGTGGCGCGAAGAAAAGCAGATCCTTCGCTTCGCTCAGGATGACATGTGCCGGCGGGGCAGAGTGCTAGTTGCGATGATTCCCTTTTATCTCGCTTTCCGCCGCGCGGTGCAGGAGCGCGTGCCGGTCAAAGGAGAGGGACATGTCCGAAATGATCATTCGTCCGACTATGAAATTTATATACACGGGCTACGCGGTCAGGGTTTTGATCGTGGCGGCTAAGGTTATTGTGATGATGCGTTTGCAATGGCCGCTGTCGATTCCGCCGGCATGGCAGCCTTGGATTCCTTGGTTGCCCGTGTTTCTTCTGCTCTGGCCTCTGAAACGCCATGTCCGCAACCGCCTGACCAAGATGACGATCCTCGATGACCGGCTGCGGTGCGAAACGGGGCTTCTGAGTAGGACCACACGCACCATCCTGGTCTCGCGAGTGCAGGATGTGACGGTGCATCAGCGAGTTGGTCAAAGAATTTTCGGACTGGGGGATCTTTCGATCGAGACCGCGGGCGAAGCGAGCAGGCTGACAATTTTCCAAGTCGACCGGCCGCAGGCAATCGCGGACCACATCAACCAACTCTCCGGGAGAGGACACTCAAAAGACCAACTCACGTGACAGCGGGCCACGGCACGGACGCTGTGCCGTGGGCTTGTCAGAATCGCACGAACCCACGCCAGGCTGACCATACCGTGGCTATATCCTCGGCGATAACACTTGCGCGGGCGCCTCGGGGCTACTGTGGTTTTGAAACGGTGGCGGGAGATTCGGGAACCGGCAGTTCTGCGGTGGTCTTGGGTGGAGCGCTATTCTGCGGCAGCTTCGCAGGCGGCATCTCAGTGCCGCTAGGGTAAACGAGAATCTGGATTGTGCCCCAACCCCTTTCAGGGCTCGTGCCACTCTTCTTCCCCATTGCCAGTGTCTTGAGCCGCCGATCATCGAAACCGAAATTCTCAACAAGGTACTCGCGCACCACTAGGGCGCGACCTTGGGTCAGGACCAAGTCTTTCCCGGCATCTCCTTCCATGCTGGACAACGCAGCCACCACGGCAACCCCAAAGTCGGTATCGGTCAGGAAATCGCCGGCAGCGTCCAGAGACTTCTGGTTCTTCAGCTTGGCCGTGTCCACCTTACCGAAGAGTTGCTTTGCCTCGAACGTAAACGTTTTCTGGGGCGCGCCCTGGGGCAGGCTTACGATTTCATCTTTCGCCAGCTCCGCGGAATCTTCATAACCGCGATTCTTGAAATACCCGCGCACGAAGAAATTGTGCTTCATCGCCTCCATGTTCTCCTGGAAATCGGTGACCCCCGCTTGCGCATGGGCTACAACATCACGGATTCCGTCCATCGTTTGATTGAGCTCGAGATAGGCCGTCTTATCGTTGATCAACGCCCCGATAGTCCCTTGGCCATGGTCGATCTTGGCGCTGACCGAGTTTAAACTCGCGGTCGCCTGCGTAACGTTTTTGATGGCTTGCTGGCTGCTATCCAGCATATCCTGCGACTTCTTAATCAGGTCGGACATGGCGATAGGAGGGTGGCTGGCGATGGTATCACCGTCGCGCACGTTGGCCGCCCCGGCAGATCCAAACGAGATCGCCATGTACTCGTTGCCCAGCAGGCCCTCGGTTTCGATTGAGGCTACGGAGTCTTGCTTGATGATGTCGTGGGTCGAGCTGTCGAGGTCCATGACCACCGTGACCTTGCCGCTCGTGGAGTGAGGCAACTCGATACTATGCACGGTTCCGCGGGAAACACCACCCACCCGAACCCCGGAGCCCACATCCAAGCCCACCACGTTGCTGAACTGCGCCTTTAATCGGTACGTGGAAGTAAAAAGGTATTGCTTGTTACCGATGATAAAGGTTCCGACCGCCAGAATCGCCAGTGTCGTAACGATGAAAGCTCCCAACCGCGCCGCTCTCGACATATATTCTCCTAACAGGTTGATGGGTGTCGTAGCACTGAGCTTTCGCTCCGCACGTGCCGAGCTGAGGTCGGCGCTACATTGTTTTTCATCAACCTCCTACCGACCGTCCCGCCGCATAAAGTCTAAAACAAACTTGTCGTGACTCTTTTCCAGGTCCGCGAAGTCGCCTTCGATCACGATATTGCCTTCGTGGAGCAGTGCCAGCCGGCCGGCGATGGTTTTTGCGCTTTGCAAATCGTGCGTGACCACGATGGATGCCATGGCATGTTCCTTTTGCAGCTTGAGAACCAGCTCATCAATCTCGCCGGAGGTAATAGGATCCAGACCCGCAGTGGGTTCATCCAGCAGCAGGATGTCGGGGTCGAGCGCCAGCGCGCGCGCCAGCCCTACTCGCTTCTGCATGCCGCCGGAAATATCGGAAGGCATCTTCTTGAGATCGCCTTCCATACCCACACTCTCCAGCAATTCCTTCACTCGATCCCGCCGCTCGGGCTGCGGCATGTGTGTATTGTGCTTCAGTGGAAAGGCCACATTCTCCTCCACCGTCAGCGAATCGTAGAGCGCCGCCTGCTGGAACAAAAAACCCATCTTCTTGCGGATTTCGTTGAGCTGCCCGAGATTGATTCCGGTAATCTCCTGCCCGTGGATATTCACCGAGCCCGCGTCCGGCTTCTCGAGTCCGATGATGATCTTCAACAAGACACTCTTGCCCGTACCACTGCGGCCGAGCACCGCGAGTGTTTCACCGCGGGCGACCGTCAGGTCAATCCCATTCAAGACCACCTGGGCGCCGAAGGACTTGTGCAGACCTCGCAGGACCACGGGCGGCTCGCCATTCCTTTTCTCAAAGTTCTCTATCACGATGCGGTTACAGGCCCCTTTCAGTGCCTCGTTGCGAACTCTTCAGCGCCGGTCTTCATGGAAAAAACATGACGATCAGTTTCACCAGGATAACGTCGGCCAGGATTACAAACAGCGAAGATAAGACCACGGAGCTCGTCGCTGTGCGACCCACGCCCTCGGTGCCTCCCCGCGTCCGCATTCCCTGAAAGCACGCCACCAGCCCGATGATCAGGCCGAATACCGCGGTTTTGAAGGTTGGCACCAGAAAATCGGAGAAGGCGAAAACGCTGAAGCCGTTGTGGATGAACTGATGGAAGGTAATCGGCTCAGCCATGGCATCGGCCACCCACGCCGTTACCACCCCGAAGAAATCGGCAGTGAGGGTCAGAAACGGCAGCACCAGGATGCAAGCCAGAATGCGGGTTGCGGCCAGCAGTTTATAGGGATTTACGGCTGAGGCCTCGATGGCGTCGATCTGCTCCGTGACCTTCATCGATCCCAACTCCGCGCCGATGCCAGCTCCCACTCGGCCGCAGACGATCAAGCCGGTAACGACAGGACCGATCTCATGGATGATCGAGAACACCACGGCGGCGGGAAGCAATGAACTGGCGCCGAATCGAACCAGGCTGTCGCGGGTTTCAAAGGAGAAAATGGCCCCGATGGCCGCCCCCGCCAACGCCACGAGAGGAAACGATTTTGATCCTATCTCGTCGATTTGCCGGGCAAGCTCGCGGAATTCAAAGGGCGGCGTCAGGCCAGACCGCAGAACTTGCCAAAAAAAAAGGCCCAGTTCTCCGAACCATTCGAAAAATCCGTTGATCAGGGCCGTGTTGGGACTCGCAGTGGAGGACATGGGTTCAACCTACAACACGTGGTGCAGCCTGATGTAGGCCGCGGCGGCGCGTACGCGCACAGCCTCCTTCTTGTCGTCCAGCAGGGGGACCAAGTCCTGCCGTAATCCTGGGAAGGGATGCATCGCAACCAGGTGAACGGCCGCAGCGCGCACTGACCACTCCTTGTCCGACAACGCCGATCCCACCGCATCAGTCAGAGCCGGATCATGCGAGCTTCCGATGAGCAACAGAGAGGCGGCCCGGGCCGAAGAATCAGGAGCTGACAGGATGCCTTGTGCCGAAGATAATCCGAACCCGAGACCCGGCACGGGAGCGAAACCTGCTGCCTCGACACCGATGTAAATGAAAAGCTTGGTAGGAGTGTGCAACATGCGCAAGGCGCTCCGTTTCTCTTTGCTGACATAGCTTGAGGACGCTTTAGACTCTTTGCTAACCACGGCGAGAAGAAACTGCACTCCATCTCGGTCGTGGAGGTGGTAAAGCACCTTGGCTGCAGCGAAGTCAACTTCGGGAACGGGATCCTGTAGAGCTTTTTTCAAGAGGGCAATGGTACGATTATCCTTGAAGTCACCCAGAGTTACAACCACTGCAATCCGAACCGAGGAGTCGTGGTCATCGAGCATCGGGGCAAGGGACTCAAGAGCGTTATCTTTAACCCCCACCAGGCTCAGGGCCTGCGCCGCGCCTATTCGAACGTCCGGATTCCCGTCATGGGCGGCCTCGGCCAGCATGGTCCGGCACCTTTGGACGGTATCGGCGGGTTGAGCCTGCCCAAACGCCAGGGTCGTGCCCAGCATCATCAGTATCCAGATTCGCACGGTGATTGACTCCTTCCTATTTTGGGCCTGGGCTGAGGGCGAGGGATTATCGCAAACGAGTAACCCAAAGAGGTTCGTGTCGGCGAATCTACACTCAGTGACCTCGTTAAGGATATTCCCGCCGAAATGCGTTGTCTGTTCACAAACGACCAATGGCCTGAGCAATCTTGCACAGCAGACTCCATGAAGCGGAAGGAGCAATTCTGACCAAAGGGGTGAGCGGTTCTGAACTGACACGGAATCAAGCCAAAGGCAAAATGAGAAAGTGCCCCAAGAACAGTTAAATGTTCGGTTGCCAAGTCAAACTGGAAATTCTGATCGAAGCATTCTACTAATTGAGAGGAGATTCCCATGGGACTGCTTTTGCTAATTGTTGTTCTGCTGCTTTTGTTCGGCGGCGGCGGAGGCTATTACGGATATCGGAGATGGGGTTCGGGAGGAGGCATCGGAATCGTCGGAGCGGTGCTGATCATTCTGGCAGTCGTATACGTGTTTGGCGGATTGCGTCTTCCGCATTGAGGTTTCCTGCTCTAAGCCGTTCGGATGAGGAAGCCTTCCCTGTGAGGGTTCCACTACAGTGCGCAATCGAGAACAGACACATCGCCGAGAGTTCGCGCACACTTAGTTGCCTGGGATTTCGGGTTGGGTTGTCGAGGTAGACTGTCAGCAACTCATGAACGCAGAATGGAAATCCCGGCTAGGATTGAGCAAGTACGGAAAACGTCACTATTGAGGAGGAAGGCATGTCGCATGAGGTAAGTCGTTGGAAGAGCATTCTATTCGTTCCCGCTTTAGGAATAATGTTGCTGGCTGGTGGCGTGGCGCGCACGCAGGCGAGTGATAACGACCGCCATTGCGACCAACGCATCCACAAGGCCGAGGATAATCTCCGAAAGGCAGTTGACCGCCACGGCGAGCACAGCGGCCAGGCGGAGAAACGTCGCCACGAGCTCGAGGAGGCAAAGAGGAGTTGCGGCGGCGACCGCGACCGCGGCCACGATCGCGACCACGATCGCGATCGCGATAGGCAGTAGGAGCACCATTCTCATCTCATAGTTCGCGCGCTCCCCTCTGGCGCGAGCACTTTGCCCTCGGCTGATCCCGCCCCGCGGGACGTGTGGTCAGTACGCCTTACATGGCTGGTAAAGCGCGCGCGCCTGCCGCCGCATGTGTGAATTCGTTTTTTGGTTATGGTTCCAAACCCGGATTAGGAGCTCCGTGCCCATTGCTTAAATGCATGCGCGAGAGCAAGGAGTGGAGTCCGCTATAGAGGAACTCGAGGGAGATGTTCCCGCCCGCAAATTCCAGCAAGTTGTAGTTGCCCATCCGGAGCGCGTCCTTGGCGCCATAGCGGCGGGGGTACCATCCATAGACGGCCGTCATCGTGCCTACATACGGCGCGACGAGCGCCGCAAAAGAGAAGACGCGGTGGCCGTCTTCGCCGCGGCGTGCGGTCAAGGTCGAAATCACGGCATGGCGCAGCCGCGGCAACACGCCTTTGCACTCACAGCGGTAGTACAACGTGTCTTCCTTGAAGGCTTCTGACAGCACATAACGGGTGGTGGTGCCTAGACCTGCTATGCCGAAGTCGGACCCGAGTCGCTTGCGATAACCCTCTGCGCCTCGCCCCCACATCCAAGGCGCATCCCTGGTTTGCTGAAAGCCCGCGGTGAGTGCGGCGCCAACGATGGGATACGGGCCGAACGCATCGAAGAGGTAGTTGCGGATCTTCGTCGCCTGCGTCGGACGCGTGTACGTTAGGTCCAGTTTCGCCGGCGCAGTGCTGGCAACAGCGACGGAGGAATCTCCAGAATCGAGCAGCGATTGCGCCTTTGCCAGCCTTGACTGGGCTGCGAAATTCGCGATGACCACAAGGCCGAAGATAATCCGGCGAATCATCACGTCGAATTTTGCCAGAATGCTGTTCCTCAAGATGTCCACTTTTGCTCAGGGTTGATAATATTACGAAGCCATTAGAAGTCGGTTTTGAGTTTTAGGGTACTTTGCTGATCAGTTGCGCAGGCGACGGGAGTTGCGAGGCGTTCCAACCTCCACCGAGCGCCTCGATCAGCCCTCCGCTGGCCGTCATCTGCTGAATTCGAAGGTTGACCGCAGTTTCCTGATTGGATAGCAATGCGGTTTGAGCGGTAAGCACATTCAGGTAAGGATCGATTCCCAAGCTGTAGCGATCCTTGGCTATCGCGAGACTTTTTTCCGCCGATTTGACCGCCGTGTCCTGATATTGAATCTCCACCGACAGGATACGCAACGACGCGAGGTTGTCCTCAACTTGCTGAAAAGCCGTTAGTACCGTCTGCCGGTAGTTTGCCACGGTCTCGTCGTACTGGGCTCGGTATTGCTGCACTGTGGCGCGCCGCAACCCCGCGTCAAAGATCGTTTCGGCCGCGGCCGGGCCAATCGAGAAAAAGCGGCTCGGCCATGAAAACCAGCTTGTGAAGGAAGAGCTTTCAAATCCTGCCGCGGCGCTCAACGTGAGGTTGGGGAAGTAGGCTGCTCTGGCAATACCGATCTGAGCGTTGGCCTGCGCCATCAAGCGCTCCGCCGCGGCGATGTCGGGGCGCCGCTCAAGAAGCTGGGAGGGAACGCCGATGGGAATCGCCGGAGGTTTTGAGGTGAGCGGCTCCACGGGAATTGAGAACGTGGATGCCGGTTGACCGGTCAACATGGCGATGGCATGTTCAAACTGCGCCCGTTGGATGCCAAGAGCAGCGTCCTGTGCTTGCGTGGCTTCGAGTTGAGTCTCGGCTTGCGCCACGGCCTCGTCCGTGCCGACGCCTGTCTCGTACTGAGCCCGAGTAAAATCCAGCGAATTTTGATAAGCGACCACCGTTGCATCCAACAACTGCTTTAAGGCATCCTCGCCGCGAAGTTGAAAGTAATCCACAGCAACATCCGCTTGAACTGTGAGGCGGGTATTCTCCAGATCCGCCGCGCTGGCCTGCGCTCCGTAGGCGGCAGATTTGATCGTGTTCCGGATACGGCCGAACAAATCTGGCTGCCATGTTGCATCAAACGGAAAGGTGTATTCAGTAAAGGTGCCCGTCGCGGAGGATGTGGAACCTGTTCCAGAGCCAGAACCCGAATTTGAGGAACCTCCCGCTTTGCCATTGGATAATGTGGCCGACGGCCGCTGCACGGTAATGGCTGGGTTGGTCGCCACTGTTGGGAAAAGCTGAGATCGAGCTTCCTTGACCAAGGCTCGCGCTGCAAAGAATCTTGCGGCAGCGGCGGCGATGTTTTGGTCTGAGACATTAACCTTCTCTTCCAGCGCATTCAACTGAGGATCGCCAAAAATCTCCCACCACTTACCGCGAAGCGCATCATCTTTCGGCTGCGCCACTTTCCAACCGTCCGTATTTTTGTAGTCGGCGGGAGTGAGTTCCTTGTATGCCACAGGAGTTTCCGCGGGCGGTGTGTGGTACTTTGGGCCGACCGTGCACCCTGCCAGGAGGCAAGCGGTCACGGTGAGAGACATTCTGGCTCTTAAATGGAAAGAAGTCATAATCTTATGCACCCCATGATGGCTCCCATTAAACTGCAGCGCTGGGGGCTGGTCCGGCCCCATGGCCAAGGATGTCGTGGTGCTTTCCCTGAATCCGTAACCGCAGCCGGTCGAACGTCAGATAGACGACCGGCGTTGTGTAGAGAGTGAGCAACTGACTCAAGATTAGCCCTCCCACAATCGTGATGCCCAGGGGCCGGCGGAGCTCATACCCCGTGCCCGTGCCCAGCGCCAGCGGCAGAGCGCCCAATAACGCCGCCATCGTCGTCATCAAGATCGGACGGAAGCGCAACATGCACGCTTCGAAAATCGCGTCGGCTGGGCGCTTCCCCTGGTTGCGCTCTGCTTCCAGAGCGAAATCGATCATCATGATGGCGTTCTTCTTTACGATTCCGATCAGTAGCACAATGCCAATGATGGAGATGATGTTCAGATCTACTTTAAAGAGCATCAAGGCGAGCATGGCGCCCACGCTCGCCGAGGGCAGAGAGGAGATGATGGTCAGGGGATGGACCAGGCTTTCATACAAAATACCGAGAACGATGTAAACCGCCAGCAGCGCCGTCAGAATCAGCACGGGCTCGGTGCCCAGGGATTGCTGGTAGGCCTCGAGCGTGCCGGCAAAAAAACCTTGCAGCGTGGAAGGCGCGCCGAGCCGCTTTTGCATCTGGGTGATGCTCGCTGTGGCATCGCTCAAAGACACGTTCGGCGCGAGGTTGAAGGAAACGGTGACCGAGGGGAACAAGCCCGTATGGTTGACGGCCAGGGGTGTGGTGTTGGCTTGGCCCTTGGCCACCGCGAGCAGCGGAATGTTACTGCCGCTGGACGAAAGGAGATAGATGTCTTTCAATCCTTCCGGGCTTTGCCAATACTGGGGCGCAACTTCCAGCACCACGTAATACTGATTTAACTGCGTGTAGATGATGGACACTTCCGATTGGCCGAAGGCGCTGTATAACGCCGAGTCCAGTGACTTTACGGTAAGGCCGAGCTTTGCCGCGGTGACGCGATCGTAGGTCATCACCTCGTCAAGACCGCCATTCTGCTGGTCTGAGCTTACGTCCTGCAGGCCGGGCAAGCGCTTCATTGCACTCTGTAGGATCGGTCCCCACTTGGAAAGATCCTGCACCGTGTCGGTTTGAATCGTGTACTGGTACATTGCATTACTGGACCGGCCGCCGATGCGCAGATCCTGCACGGGTTGGAGGAACGCGGAAGCCACCGGCAGACGATTCAACTTGGGGCGCAGGCGGTCGATGATCTGAGAGGCACTGACGTTGCGTGCCGCCAGCGGCTTGAGGGCAATGTTCATGGAGCCGGTATTGGTGGCCCCACCGCCGCCACAAAACCCCGTCACATTGGCGACGGCGGGATCATTCTTGATCACGCCGATGATCTGCTGAAGGGCGTTGTTTATCGCCGGGAAGGATGAATCCTGCGGCCCCCGTACACTACCGGAGATCGCTCCCGTGTCCTCCACCGGGAAAAAGCCCTTGGGTATCTTGTAGATCAGCACCACATTGAGCGCTATGGTGAGGAAGAGCACGCTGAGGGTGAGCGTCGGATGGTCGAGCACCCAATGCAGGGTGCGGCGATACAACGACAGCACCCCGTCAAAGAGCTTTTCGCAGGCCGTGAAAATGCGTCCATGTTTCTCCCCGCGTTCGTTTTTCAACAGGTAGGCGCACATCATGGGCGTGGTGGTCAGCGAGATGATCATGGACACGAGAATGGCCGTCGAGAGGGTGACGGCAAACTCGCGAAAGAGACGGCCCACAATTCCGCCCATCAACAGAAGAGGAATGAAGACGGCAATGAGCGAAATGCTGATGGTGAAGACGGTGAAGCCGATTTCTTGCGCGCCCTTCAGCGCCGCGGCAAAGGGCCTTATGCCGTCCTCCAGATGGCGCGTGATATTCTCCATCACCACGATGGCATCATCGACCACAAATCCCGTGGAAATGGTCATGGCCATCAGCGAGAGGTTGTCGAGGGTGTATCCCAACAGATACATCACTGCGAACGTACCGATCAGCGAGACCGGCACGGCGACGGCGGGGATGAGCGTGGCGCGCCCGTTGCGCAGGAAGACAAACACCACGACGATGACGAGGCCGATGGAAATGAGCAGCGTCCTCTCGACGTCACTGACCGCGGCGCGGATGGTTGTGGTGCGATCAAGAACGATGGTGGTGTCGATGCCCAGCGGAATGGAGGCCTGGATTAAGGGAAGTTGCGCGCGGATGGCGTCGACGGTTTGAATGATGTTGGCGCCGGGCTGGCGGAAGATCATCATGGTAATCGCGCGCTTGCCGTTCAAATAGCCGGCTGCACGGACGTTCTGCACGGAATCTGTCACCTGGGCGACATCGGACAAGCGGACCGCCGCGCCCCGCTTGTAACCGACCACGAGCGGCTTGTAGTCGGCGGCGTGCGAGATCTGGTCGTTAGCAACGATGTCTGCCGTCACAATGCCATCGGAGATTTGGCCTTTGGCAAGGTCGGAGTTTTGCAGACTCAGCACGGATTGCAAATTCGCCACGGTAAGCCCGTAGCTGGCCAGTTGGGTGGGATTGGCGTCCACACGCACGGCCGGCGACGCTCCACCTCCGGTATTGACCTGCCCTACGCCCTGGATCTGCGACAACTTCTGCGCGATGACCGTGGAGGCTTCGTCAAACAGTTTATCGGTACCGTATTTGTCGGAAGTAAGGCCGAGAATCATGATCGGCGCATCGGCGGGATTGACCTTGCGAAAGGTCGGATTGCCCGGCAGATTGGCGGGCAGATAGGATCGCGACGCATTGATGGCGGCCTGCACATCGCGCGCCGCACCATCAATGTCACGGCTGAGGTCAAACTGAATGGTGACCGACGTGCTGCCGAGGGTGCTTGAGGAGGTCATCTCCGTCACACCCGCAATGTGGCCGAACTGACGCTCCAGGGGAGTGGCGACGGAGGACGCCATAATATCGGCGCTGGCTCCCGGCAGGCCTGCGTTGACGGAGATAGTCGGAAAGTCGACCTCTGGCAAGGGCGCTACGGGCAGCACCTCGTATGCAACCGCCCCGGCAAGGGCAATCGCCACCGTGAGCAGCGTCGTAGCCACTGGCCGGCGAATGAAGGGTTCGGAGATGTTCATGCCGGCCCTGCCAGTTCTGCGCCCCCGGTTTCCGGCTTGTTTGATTTGCGCGCGAAACGCTGTGATAGGTTGTCAAAGAAGATGTAGATGACAGGGGTGGTGTAGAGCGTGAGCGCCTGGCTCAACAGCAGTCCGCCTACCATGGCGATGCCCAGCGGCCTGCGCAACTCAGAACCGTAACCCGTTCCGAGCGCGAGCGGGAGCCCCGCCAGCAGTGCGGCCATGGTGGTCATCATAATGGGGCGGAAGCGGAGCAGACACGCCTCGTAAATTGCATCCGTCGCGTTCTTTCCGTGCTTCCGCTCGCCTTCCAGTGCAAAGTCGACCATCATAATGCCGTTCTTTTTCACGATACCAATCAGCAGGACGATGCCGATGATCGCCACCACGCTTAAATCCTGGTGGAAAAGAAGCAAGGCGAGGAAAGCCCCCACGCCCGCTGACGGTAGCGTGGACAGAATCGTAATGGGGTGGATAAAGCTCTCGTACAAAACACCCAGCACAATGTACACCGTGACCAGCGCGGCAAGAATGAGCAACGGCTCATTGGCGAGCGAATTCGTGAACGATGCGGCGGTGCCTTGAAAACCTGCCTGCAGGCTGGGGGGCATGTGCATGTCTTTCTGCGCTTTGTCGACCGCTGTAATGGCGTTGCCCAGCGCGGCATTCGGTGCGAGATTGAACGACACGGTGATGGCCGGAAATTGACCCTGGTGGTTAATGGAGAGCGGCTCGGTTGTGTTCTCAAAGTGCGCGATAGCGCTCAGGGGGATAGCGCTGCTGGTGGCCGAACTGGTGGCACCCGCAGAGCCGGCTCCCTTGCTGGACGTCGCCTTGGAGGTGCTCGCCGAAAGCGCGTTCGCAGGAGGCGTAAGGGTATTTGCCGCCGGAGTGTACAGCGCGGAAGTCGTCAGCGCATTGGATCCCGCGGAGGATGATCCGGAAGACGCAAAAGAGGAAGAGGCCCCCGCACCGCTGGCGCCTGAAGACGCATTGGACTGAATGTAAATCTGGTTCAGCTTGTTGGGGTTTTTCTGAAACTGCGGCTCACTCTCGAGAACCACATGGTACTGGTTGACCTGCGTATACATCGTGCTGATCTGCCGCTGGCCGAAGGCGTCATACAGCGTGTTATCGATGGTCGTAGGCGCGATGCCCAGTCGTGAAGCGGTGACCCGGTCGATGACCAGGGATACGGCCAGCCCTCCCATTTGTTGATCCGTGGCCACGTCTTCCAGATCCGGCAACTGCTTCAGCCGGTCGACGAAACGGTTGGTCCAGTCATTCAGTTCATTGGCGTCGGGATCTTCCAGTGCGTATTGGTATTGCGTGCGACTGACCCGGTCGTCCACGGTAATGTTCTGCACAGGTTCCATGAATAACTGAATTCCCTGCACCTGGTTCACTCGAGTGTTGAGCCTGCGGATGAGGTCGGATGCGCTGATATTGCGCTGGTTGAGCGGCTTTAAGTTGATCGACATTCTACCGCTGTTCGTCGTTACATTCGTTCCATCGGCGCCGATGAACGACGAGACGCTTTCCACCGCGGGGTCATCCAGAACTGCCTTGGTAACCTCCAACTGCTTCTTTGCCATGGCCCCAGAACTAATCGCCGGCGGCGCCTGCGTTATGCCCTGGATGACGCCCGTGTCCTGCACCGGAAAGAACCCTTTTGGGATCACGATGTAAAGGAAAACCGTAAGCAGCAGGGTCGCCACGGCGACGAGTAGCGTAACCGTCTGGAATCGAAGGATAACCTTCAGCGTCCGGCCATAGAACGCGATCATCCCTTCGAAAGCACGCTCGCTGGCTCTATAGACGCGCCCCTGCTTCTCTTTTGGCTCATGCCGCAAGATTCGCGCACTCATCATGGGCGTGAGCGTAAGGGAGACCACTGCCGAAACGATGATCGTGACGGCTAGTGTGACGGCAAACTCGCGGAACAGGCGCCCCACCACGTCGCCCATGAATAACAGCGGAATCAGCACGGCGATGAGTGAGACGGTCAGCGAGAGAATGGTGAAGCCAATTTGCTCCGCGCCCTTGAGCGCCGCTTCCATGGGCGGATCGCCCGCTTCGATGTACCGCGCGATGTTCTCGATCATCACGATGGCATCGTCCACAACGAAACCGGTGGAGATCGTCAGCGCCATTAGCGATAAGTTATCCAGGCTGTAACCCAGGACATACATCGCCGCGAACGTGCCCACCAGTGACAGCGGCACAGCCACGCTGGGGATAATGGTGGCATAGAGACTCCGCAAGAAGAGAAAGATGACCAGCACGACGAGTCCAACCGTCAGCAGCAACTCGAACTCGACATCGGAAACCGATGCTTGGATGGCAGTTGTAAGATCGGTGAGCGTGTTCACCAGAATGCCCGTGGGCAGGTTGGCCTCTAACTGCGGCAGGAGTCCCTTGATGCTCTTGACCACGCTGATGGTGTTGGCCCCGGGCTGGCGTTGCACATTCAGGATCACCGCCGGGGTCTGGTTCATCCACGCGGCCAGATTATTGTTCTCCACGCCATTTACGATGTGTGCCACGTCGGTCAGCATCACCGGTGCGCCGTTGCGGTAAGCAACGACAACCTTCCCATAGTCGCCGCTGGTGACCAGTTGATCGTTGGCGTCGATCTGGTAATCCTGGCGGGGCCCGTCGAAGTTCCCTTTGGCGGCGTTCACACTGGCATTTGTCAGCGCCGTGCGCAGGTCTTCCAGGTTGATACCGTAAGATGACAGAGCCGTAGGGTTGGCTTGAATGCGGACGGCGGGCTTTTGTCCGCCGCTGATGGTTACCAGACCAACCCCATTGAGCTGCGAAATCTTAGGCGCCAGGCGCGTGTCCACCAAGTCTTCAACCTGAGAAAGCGGCATGGAATTTGAGGTAATGGCCAGGGTAAGCACGGGGGCATCCGCTGGATTCGTCTTGCTGTAGGTGGGCGGCGCGGGCAGGATGGAGGGCAAAAGACTCTGCGACGCATTTATGGCAGCCTGCACCTCCTGCTCGGCCACATCAATAGCCAGAGAGAGATTAAACTGCAGCACGATGACGGAGGTGCCTCCTGAGCTGGTGGAGGTCATCTGGCTCAAGCCCTGCAGTTGACCGAATTGACGCTCCAGCGGCGCCGTCACCGTCGTCGCCATCACCGTGGGGCTGGCGCCGGGATAAAACGTGAGCACCTGAATGGTGGGATAATCGACTTCCGGCAAGGCGGAAACGGGCAGTTGTGTATAGCCAACCAGACCGACCAAGAGGATGGCAGCCATCAGCAAAGCCGTGGCGACGGGTCGCAAGATAAACGGACGTGATGGACTCACGGGGCGCTGCTCCCGCTCGTGCTGGCCGTGGCTGGCTTGCCTGAAATGACGACCGCCGCTTTGTCCTGCAACTTGTCGAAGCTGCTGTTGGCGACGACGTCTCCAGGGTTGATGCCTTCAACCTGAGTTGCACCGCCGTTGGTGACCCCCGGCGTTACGCTACGCATGTGAGCGAAATTGTTTTGGATTAAATAGACAAACGACGCTTGCCCGTTTTGCTGAATGGCCGACGACGGAATCAGCGTCACTCCCTCGAGCGTATTCACCAGCAGACGCGTGTTTACAAACTGGTTCGGGAAGAGTGCATCATTGGTGTTGGCAAAGAGTGCTCGCCCTTTTACGGTCCCCGTTGTAGTGTCAATCTGGTTGTCGAGCGTCAACAGCGACCCGCTGGCAATCTTCTTCTGCGCCGTGCGATCAAAGGCATCGACGGGGAGCTTAGCCTTGGCGTTAAGGCGGGCTTCGACCTGGCCCAGACTGTCTTCCGGTATGGTGAAAATAACGGTGATGGGCTCGAGCTGCGTAATGAGGGCGAGGGTTATAGTTCCAGCAGACTGCACCACGTTGCCCGGATCCACCAGCCGTAAACCCACCCGGCCGGCGATGGGAGCCGTGATATGGCAGTAGTCCACCTGAATCTGGTCAAATTGCACTGTTCCCTGGTCGTTTTTTACAGTGCCCTCGTACGTCAGGACAAGTTTCTCCTGGTCGTCCAAGGTTTGCTTGGCAATGGCGTTGCGTGCCCACGCGGCACGGTAGCGTTCAAGGTCCATCTGCGCTTGGGCGAGCACACTCTGGTCTCGCTCCAGCGCCCCTTGCGCTTGCAAGAGCATGGCGCGGTACGGACGCGAATCGATGTCAACCAGCGGATCGCCCTCACGTACCCGCTGGCCCTCTGTATAATGCACGGCAACGACCAAGCCATCAACTTGGCTGGTAATCGAATCGGTATAGACCGGAGTGACTGTGCCGATGGCGTCAAGGTAGACACCGATGTTGCCCTTTTGAGCCGTCGCACTCGTGATGGTGATCCCCGGTGTGGCAGGGCGTGCTGCCGCGGCTTTTTTGGCTTCCTCGTGGTGGTGCAAAACCAGGAGGAGAGGAACCGCCAGGATCAGGAGCAGCAGGATCCACATGACGACGTGCAGGCCCTTATGGCGGGGAACAAAGGCCGGGAGTTGATGGTCAGGGCTGATGACGGCGTGCTCGTTCATGTCAGCGGTCAATTGAAATCTCCTTTTTCAGCGCTGAATCCCTCGTTGGGTACTGCTCGTGAGCGGCTCCACAAAGTACAAAATCCCGGCTGGACAGCCCCGGTTCTGGCAGGGAGCGGAACTTCCCTATTTGGGTTTCCGAGTGGCTGATGTACACCCAGGGTTTGCATTTTTTGAAATTCCAAACCACGATCACAGCACCCTCGACGGCGGCGTGTCTGTACAACATTGCTCACCTTGGCGGGACATCATCGGAGAGGGAAAATGCACCAAAGGGCTCGGTTGGAGACAACCGGGTGTATACTCTCGGGCAGGGCTTTTGCGCGATGCTGAGTATTAAGAAGATTCTCTTGCCGGTTGATTTCCCGCTTGCTTCACTGGGTGTAATTCATCAGGCTGCCACATTGGCTCGCCATTTCCATTCTGAGATCGTGATCCTGCACGTCGTAACGGCCCAGAGCCTTGCTGCCGGTGTGCCGGAAGACAGCCACGAGCTGGCTGACTGGGACTTGCCCGCGGCGATCATTAGACAGGCCCAAAAGCAGCAGGACCAGTCTTTGGGGCCGGAGCTTGATGGCCTTACCATTCAGTGCAAGTTGGTGAAAGGCGACGTGGCCCAGGCAATTGGGCAGACGGCTCAGGAGGAAAAAGCCAGTCTGATCATGATGCCGTCATATAGCTTCACGTTCTACCAGTTTCTGCTGGGCTCGGTGACCGCAAAAGTGTTACACGAGACCGAGTGCCCAGTTTGGACCGGTGCGCACGTGCAAGAATCGCCCGTGCAGAAGTTCGTGATCCGCAACGTCTTGTGCGCGGTCGAGTTCGGCCCCCGTGCTGGCATAACCCTGTCGTGGGCCGCCCAAATGGCCGCGGAATTTGGTGCTCATCTTACGCTCGCCAACGTCACTGCCGGAGTAGAGTTGTGGGGGCCCGGCGGCAGCTACGTCGATCAAAGGTGGAAAGAGGAGCTCGTCGGCAACGCTTCAGAGCAGATGGCAAAGCTCCAGCAAGACACGGGCATCAAGGCAGATGTATTCATCGGCAGCGGGGACGTGCCAACAGTGCTGAGGCAAGCTGCGAAGCAGACGAACGCGGATTTGCTGGTTAACGGCTGCTACCCTTATGGCGGTCACCTGCGGACCCACGGCTACGGAATCATTTGCGCGGTGGCGATCCCGGTTCTGAGCGTGTGAGGGTGGAACGTTCTTATCCTCGTGCCCGCCTTACGAAAATGATAACCCTTTTCAAATCAGGCCGCTTCTTCAAGCCGCCCCTTGTGTCGTAGCAAAGCGAGAAAACGCTCTTCCTTCAAAGTACGAAGTTCCTGTAGGAATGCGACAAACTGGCCGGCCGACGCAGATTCCTCCCTACATCGAATCCTGTAAGCTGCTCCTTTCGGGAAAGACTCTCAAAAGGGGAAAGTAAACCGAGGTGAGCGCTATTGACCAAACAGATGTTCCGAACGACACAGACAACGCATCAGCTTGACTGTATAAAAGGGGTGATTCATTACAGGTTAGCCAACTCGGAATCAGAAAAGGAGATTTCAGATGAAAACAATCATGTCCTGCCTGGCGCTACTCGCTTTGGCAGCGTTCACATCAGCCGCGTTTGCCCAGGAGCCAACCCTCACTTCCGTGGAAGCGAAGTTCGACACGACCACAGACAATAAGGATCAACAAACCAAACTGGATGTTTACGTCAAGGACAGTGACGGGCAGGAAGTCGCCAAGGCCGAAGGCAATGAAGGCCGTTGGAACAAGAATTCTACCCACACCGTCACGTTACAGATCGAGGGCAACCCAACGAAAGGACAAGTCGCCAACGGCAGCGTTACGTTGACTCTCCACCCGCAAAGAAGGAACAAATGGTCGTTCAACTACAAAGTTACTCTCAAGTTCTCTGATGATACCTTCATCACAAAGGAATTTAAGGACTGTTACTTGACTGAACATGACCCAGCCCGGACGGATTCTCTTAAGTGATACTGGAGGCCTGGACAAGCCACATCGGAGGAAGAGCAATTCTTGCGCCACCCAATGAAATTGTGAGGGCACGGCAAGCCGTGCCGCTGCCGTTCGCAACGCACGAAGGGGACTCAGGGCTGGCCTCAGTGTGCTGTTTTGACCAAAGGTGTGAGCAATACTGAATCGACGTCCGCTTTTGTCTCAAGGTATAAAGGATATGCCTTCATCGTCGGCAAGGAAAAGTAGTGCGGACAGAGGGTGGGGAATGCAAGATGCGGGTTCTTCAGTAGTAGATTCTATGGATCAACACCAGAGACAAAGGGAGGAGTTTCCATGCGAATGAGTTTCAAGCCGTATGTTTGGGTTCTGGCGCTAGTGGTGGCCGCGGGTGTCATGGGAGGCACGGTGCGCGCCGTGGCGTCTCCGGCCATGAATGGCGCAGGCCAGGACCAGGATTATTCGAAAAACAAGAATTACCAGCAAGGGTTGCGCGAAGGCAAGAATGACCAAGCGCATAAACGGGACCACTACAAAAAGCATCACTTTAAGAAAGATGAAGACCAGAAAGCCTACGAAGCCGGCTACCAGCGGGGCCACGGAGGCGATCACCCCGATAATCAACACTAGAAAGAACAGACTGACCTTCGGGCAACAGAGCACGTAGGCACGCACTTCAAGGCGTAGCCGAGGGTGGCGCCGGCATTGTTTTTCCATGTCGGCGCCTTTTCTTTGACGCCAGTCGGGAAGGGCGCCGCAAGGCCGGAGAAGCAACAACATCTGCTGACCAGCCGCGGTTAATCGACGACCTTAGAAAGCAGTTGGAACCAACAGGGAAGGGCAAGCGCGCAAACGTAGATGCGACAGTCCCGCGCTGGAAGCGCCTCCGCCAGAAATATCCGGAGATGTCCGCCCCGATGACTCTTCTCAAGCGCCGCCTCCAACCCATCCTGCCTGAGGTTAAAACTGAGTCGACTAAAGGTCATGGCGCGGCCACTGCACGTCTGGTCGGGTTCACGCCCCTTTTCTCGCTGACTTGGCAATGCGAGGCTGCGCCATTTCTTTCGTGATGCGGGCGAGTGTCGCTCTGTTAGATTCTTTCCTGGGTTCCTTTATGGTTCCCATGTCCACCCTCCAATTGTAAGAGGAAGTTCTTCTCACTCTTCCCCAAAACGTGATAATAGAAGCGGCGAAGACACGTGTCTGCTTCATTACGCACACATGGCTGTGCACTCTTGACCAAACGTGTGTTTGGTATCAAACTGACGCGCGAGATACACTCGCGTATAAAAGGTGTGCCTCTAGCTGGCATCCAGGCTCCGGCGGGGAAGCGCATGGTGTTCTCCCGGCAGCGGTTGCAAAAAGGGGGGGCAGCCTCCTGCAGATGTGGCGGCTCGTAATCTGTACGCATAAGGCAGTCCGAAGAAAGCCTGAACCATTTCAGGCAAACAAATCCGGCATAGCAAAGGACTTTTGTGGCCAAAAAAGACTTTCAAGCAGCGAAGGCAGGGGAACGGACAAATCTTATCGGGAAGCCGGTAAGCAACAGGGTCCTTCTGTCGGTTTCCGACAAAGAATACCGCGCAATCCGTCCTCATTTAGAATTCCTTAGCATGCCTCACCAACTTAGCCTTTACGAACCGAACGATCCACTGGAGTTTGTGTATTTTCCGAATGCAGGCATGGTGTCTCTGGTCATTGAGACGGAAGACGGAAGGACGGTTGAAGTAGGTGAAGTAGGAAAGGAAGGGTTTGCAGGGATACCGGCAGCGGTTGGCATGAGGAAGAGCCAAGTGCGTGAAGTCGTACAAATCGCCGGCGACGGGTTCAGGGTGAGAGTCGACGAATTGCAAAGAGTCTTGCGATCCAGTCCACAACTTCAACAGATGCTGATTCGGTATGCAGCAACTCACTGGGTGGAAATGGCTCAAACCGCCGCGTGCAATCGACTTCACAATATCGAACAGCGCTTTGCACGCTGGCTACTGACGACTCAGGACAGGGTGGATTCCCCGACGTTCGCCATCACCCAGGATTTCCTTGCCACGATGCTAGGGACGGACCGACCTACGGTAAGCTTGGCAGCAGGAATGTTGCAGAAAAAGGGGGTTATCAAGTGGACTCGTGGTGAAGTGCAGATTCTGAGCCGCTCGAAGCTTGAAGGGTGCGCCTGCGAGTGTTACGGAGCTATCCGGGAGGACAGGTATGGCGATGGACCCCTGCGTCAAGGAAACGCTTTCAAGCCGAACGCGTGAAGATTTCCGGAAAGACATCAATCGATAAGATCCTTGTGTCGATTCCCGCAAGCGATACCGCGCAATTCTGAACAGGTGTAGCGCATCAGACCCCCGGGGTTGAGGTCTGTGGCTCTTCTCTCGGAAGAATCACAAATCTCAACGACGGCGGCCCGCCCACGGATTCGGAAGCGTGAATCCAAGGAAGAACCGCAGAATCAAAGACGGAGTCTGCGCGACGCTTGCTCGGCCTCAGATTATATTCCAAGCTGGTGTTCGATGGCCTACAGACAAAACCTTCCCCGAAGGCTACGATCCTAACGGAGAATTAGACTTCATATGTTTGCGGGCAGATTCCATCTTGCCTATCCACCGACTCGCCTTCCGCAAGGAGAAAGGAAAGATTGTTATGACCCCACAAATGAGCCAGCCCAAGGTTGTCAGACCCAACGGCAAAGGCAAGCCTACCCTTGCTTCAGCAAACGGGAAGACTCCACCCGTCGATTGGGTAGCTTTCCTCGGCGGGATCTCGCGCGGGAAAACTGTTTTAGAATACGGCGCGGACCGCACGATCTTCGCGCAAGGAGACCCTGCGGATTCCGTGTGGTATCTCAAACATGGGGAAGTGAAACTGGCGGTGACCTCCCAACAAGGCAAGGAAGCGATCGTCACCATTCTGGGCGCTGATGAGTTCTTCGGTGAGGGATGCCTTGCCGGCCAGCTGTTGCGCATTTCCACAGCTATGTCGGTGACGGAGTGCACTCTTTGCAGGATCGAGAAGTCGCTGATGGTGCGTCTGCTCCACGAGCAGCAGGGAATCGCGGAATTGTTCATCACGCACCTGCTTTCACGCAACATTCGATTTGAAGGGGATCTGGTCGACCAGCTTTTCAACTCCAGTGAGAAGCGCTTGGCCCGGATTCTCTTATTGCTGGCGCATTTTGGCAAGGAAAGCAGAACCGAAACTGTCCATCCCGGAATCAATCAGGAACACCTGGCCCAAATGGTCGGCACCACCCGGTCGCGGGTCAGCTATTTCATGAACAAGTTCCGGACGCTGGGCTTTATTGATTACGCGGGCAACGGCGCGTTGACGGTCAATAGTGGCCTCTTGAGCGTAGTCCTGCACGATTAATCAGGGATGCCTCGGCTTTACGCCCGAGGCCCCGTTCCTGCCGCCTGCCAGCTATCCTCCAAAGTTAGGGCGTTGGACTCCTGCGACTAATGCCGGCCGGACCTGGCCACCTTGGCGCTAACTGGATTCAGCCGCGTCCACCAACTTGAAGAAGTGGTGGCCCATGATGGCCAGAGTGAAGGCCTGGTGGAGATGCTGGCGATGGCGGTGCAAAGCCTGCCCGATGAACTTCCAGTACTCCATGCGGTAGTCCGCGATGAAGCCTTGCCGCCAGAGGGAACGTGCCACGGCCATGAGATCGGAGAAAACCACCGGCGTTTTGGCGGCCGCGCCGAGTTGCGACAGGGACGCCGAGGCGCGTTCAAAGTACTCTCGGGGATTATAGATGGTCCTCAGAATGCGGCGGTAACCCTCGATGAGCTGTTGCGTATCCATCTTGGGGATGAAATTCAGGTCGAGCAAGGTGTTATTGCCGAGGCTCTCCTTCAGGAGACGGCCTTCCGCCTTCAGACGATGCCACAACTGGGTGTGGGGCAGTGCGCTGAGCAGGCCGACCATGGAGAGGGGAATCGCCGCCTCTCGAATGAATTTAATCTGGCGATCGAACACGTCCGCCGGGTCGTTGTCGAAGCCGACGATGAAGCCGGCCATCACCTCCATGCCGTAGGACTGGACGAGCTTTACGCTCTCCAGCAAGTCCTTCCTCAGGTTCTGGAATTTCGTCGTTTCTTTGAGGCTCTCGACCACGGGCGTCTCAATGCCCATGAATACTCGCTTGAAATTGGCCTCGCGCATTAATCGCAGCAGGTCTTCGTCTTCGGCGAGGTTCAAGGAAGCCTCCGTATAAAGCGTGAACGGAGACTTGTGTTGGTGCATCCACTCCACCAGGCGGGGAAGCAGGAGCCTGACGTTTTTCTTGTTGCCGATAAAGTTGTCATCCACCATGAAAACAGAGCCGCGCCAGCCCAACCGCTGAAGCTGGTCGAGTTCCGCGCACACCTGATCGGGCGTCTTCGTTCTCGGCCGGCGGCCGTAGATTTCGATGATGTCGCAGAATTCACAGGTGAAAGGACAGCCTCGGGAGTACTGCAGCGACATGGAACTGTAGCGCCGCAGGGGTGCGAGGTGCAGTTGCGGCAGCGGCACCTGCGTGACGTCGGGCCATTGCTTCTTGAAGTAGTGGGGCTGGGCTTCGCCCCGTTCGAGGTCCGCCGCGAGCTGGGGGATAATCTCCTCGGCTTCACCCTCGACGGCGTGGTCGGCTTCGGCGAGGGCGGGGTGCTTGGCGCTCACAATCGGGCCACCAACCACCGTGCGCACCCCGTGACGCTTGGCCCGCGCGATCTGCTCCTTCATCGATGGGCCCTGCACAATCATGCCGCTGAAGAAGACGACGTCCGCCCAGGCCAAGTCGGAGTCCTTGAGGCGGCATACATTCAGATCCACGAGCCGGCGTTCCCAGTGCGAAGGAAGCATCGCGGACACAGTGAGTAAACCCAAGGGAGGGAATGCCGACCTCTTCCCTTCAAATGGTAAAGCGTGCTTGAAGCTCCAGAACGTATCGGGAAACTCCGGGTAAACCAATAGAACCTTCACGAAAACCTCCTCCCAACTATCACCGAGCCTTGTCCTCACGGGTTTGTACAGGCCGTTCGGGATGGTCGGCAGCATCCTCGAGACCGTCCATGGCCTCGGCCTCGTATGCCTGATCCGTCTCGGCGAGTTCTTCGACGCTCTCCTCGTCAGCGTCCGTATTTTGCGACAGCCCTTGGGCATCACCCGATTGTCCGGCGCTGTCAGAAGCTAGTTCCTCGTTTTCAAGTTCATCGATCTGAGTCTCGTCATGCTGCAAATTACGTTTCACGATGGAAAACCTCCCCCGAGCGCCACAATCGATCGCCGAACGGTGGCTACTCACTGAATGAATCTCGCCGACATTCGTGGGCGGCGTCTTGGTCGCGGCGATGCTCTTCGGTTTCGTACAGCCCTTCAACATCGCCCAACGAAACCGGGTATCACGCTGTTCGTTCGCGAGATCGGCCCTTCAGTGCTCTGGCGCTTCGCATCCGGCTCTTCGCGTCCCTACTTGCGGTGAGCTGCTTTGTTTTCGTCAGCAGCTTCTGCGACTCCCGAACGGTTTCCGCTTCCTGCGCATTCGCGCGAGCAGTGATCTCTCGTCTTTCACCTGTGTTTGGCATATTTTTGTGATCTCTCATTTCCGCCGTGCAAGGCGTTCAGTTTTGCAGCGACGCGCACCCTCACCTGTCCAGATCCCATGGTGCCGCCGGCCATTAGTACTCAAGGTGGAATCAACGGTCCCCTGGGATTCGTGGCTATTCCCACTGTTCCAAAATCTTGATCTGCTTTCTGATGGACTCCACCCTGTCGTCTATTTCCTCGGCCTCCGCCTCGAAATTGGGAGACGTCGTTCTCAGCTTCCGGGCGTGGTGTTCCAGTTGATTGGCATCATGTTGGAGTGCATCAATAATCGGCTTTAGTTCCACTTTCATGATTGCTTTACTCCTCAAGATAAGTCTATCCCGCAGCCAGACCGCTGGGAACAGGCCTTCCGCTCCAGGAACATTCCATCCGATGATGTCAGATGACGCATTGCACGTCTGTTCAGAATTGCTCACGGCCTCCGTTTCGCCTATTCCGTCAATGCAGGGTCTGGAAGAAATCGAAGGCATTTGGCGGAAGAAGCGTTAGCCGAACCCAATCAGCATCCATTTCCAGGCAGCTACGCTCTGGGCAAATTATGGAAGGTGGTCAATTTTGCACTCGGAGGTGGTCATATTTGGACAGACAGGCGCGCTATGGCGGCTTATTGTGATCATAGCCGTACGGAGGAGGACCGATGCGCGGTGTTCCTGATGGCGTTGCTCTTATCTCGGCAAATCGAGAAAAGGGGCTATTGCTCCGTAGTGTTAGCTCTGCTTTGCCAGAGCGCCTCGGAGGTCGTATGGGATCGCGTGAGGATTGAGAGACTTGGCGCTTCCGGGTTTGAACCGCGACTGGGTCATCTCTATTTATCGGAGGCCTCAAGCAGATGATGGTGCACAGGGGGTTCAAGAACATGAACATTTTAGGACGTGCGGAAGGGTTCTCAAGGCCTCGATTGGGCAAGCAGATTCTGGTTTCCTTGTTGAGGTCGGCTCTGTTGTTCGCGATTTGGCCTCAGGGCCTGTTGGCGCATCAAGACGCACAAGCCCCGCCGCAGGCCGCGCCGGCGCCGCCCTACACGCAACAGGGTCCCGAACGATTGCAGCAGTTGGTAGCGCCGATTGCGCTGTATCCGGATTCGCTGGTGGCGCAGATTCTGGCGGCTTCCACGTTTCCCGAGCAAATCGTCGAGGCCGACAGATGGGTGCAAGCGAATCCTGATTTGAAGGGCGAGGCATTGGGTCAAGCTGTGGACCAACAACCCTGGGACCCGAGCGTCAAGGCGCTTACCGCATTTCCATCTGTCCTTGGAAATATGGACAAGAACCTTTCCTGGACGTCATCGCTAGGCGACGCCTACTACAATCAGCAACAGGATGTGATGGATGCCGTACAGGAGATGCGCCAACGGGCGCAGGCAGCGGGCAATCTTAAGACCACGCCGCAGCAAACCGTAACGACGCAAGGCTCGTCGATCGTCGTTCAGCCTGCCGACCCCCAGGTCGTTTACGTCCCCGCGTATGATCCGTGGTTGGTTTACGGAGGTCCCATCATGGCCTGGCCGGGATGGTACCCATATCCCGGAATATGGTTTGGCGGCCCGTACCTCTCGTTCGGAATGGGCTACGGAATCGGCTTCTTCGGGGGTTTTGGATGGGGCTGGCCTCGTTGGGGATTCAATTGGGGTGGCCGATTCGCGACTTTTGGCGGCGGCAGGTACTACTCCCGGAGCACCACGTTTTATAACCGGAGCAGCTTCAACCGAGGTGGGGGTGCGCGCGGCGGAGTTTCCAACCGCAGCAGCATCAACCGAGGTGGGGGCGCAGGCGGCGGATTTTCCAACCGTTCCGGCCCAACGGCCAGAGCTTTCAACGGAAACAGGCAGGCGGCGCGAGGCTACGCTGCACCCAGCGGCCAGAAAGGTGTCCGCTCGGGCGCCTTCAGCGCCATCGAGAAGGGCGGACAGGCAAAGAGCTATTCGTCACGGGGAAAGGCCAGCGTCAGCAGCGGAACAGCGCGTAGCGGCGGGGGCGGAGAAGCGCGCGGTGGCGGGGGCGGAGCGCGTGGTGGCGGCGGGGGTGGTGGGCATCATTAATCAAAGGTTCTTTATGTTCCAAATGTCTTGAGTCAAAAGTCTGACTCAGCACACTAGTAGCCTATAGAATTGGAAATGGAGAGAAGCCATATGCGGCGAATGAAGCTGAACTTCGACAAATTTCAATCTGCCAATCTTCCTATATTGGCTGCGCTCGCTATCCTCTTGACGGCGTGCTTTCCCATCCGTTCCATGGCGCAGCAAGCGGGACAGAAAACGTTTTCATCGCCGGAAGACGCGAGCAACGCACTCGTCACGGCAGCGCGGAATAACGACGAAAAAACGATGCTCGATATCCTGGGACCAGATGGAAAGCAAATCGTTTCGTCGGGAGACGATGCCGAGGACGCCGAAAGCCGCGCTAATTTTGTACGGAGATATGAGCAAATGCACCGTCTGATGAAAGAACCGGATGGAACCACCGTCTTGTATATCGGCGCGGAGAATTGGCCCACGCCCATACCGCTCGTGAACCAGGGTAATTCGTGGTATTTCGACACCGAGGCAGGCAAGAAAGAAATTCTGTACAGGCGCGTGGGCCGGAATGAATTATCGGCCATCAGCGTTTGCCAGGAGCTCGTGGCGGCGCAAAAGGAATTCTACTCCGCACAGCACAACGAGTATGCCAAGGAAATCTTCAGTAATGAAGGGCAGCGCAATGGCCTGTATTGGAAAGCTGCTGAGGGCGAACCCCAAAGCCCCGTCGGGCCGCTGGTGGCGTCGGCCTTTGCTGAGGGCTATGCCAAAAGCCAAAACGGCTCCCCAACCCCTTACCGCGGATACTATTACCGCATGCTAACGCGTCAGGGGAAGAATGGGCCAGGCGGCGCCAAAAGTTACCTCGTAAACGGCAAGTTGGTGGAAGGTTTCGCTTTCGTGGCCTATCCGGCGGAATACCGGTCGTCGGGCGTGATGACGTTTATCGTTAACGAGGATGGAATAGTGTATCAGAAGGATCTCGGCAAGAAGACCGAGGTTCTCGCCAAAGCTCTGAAGGAATACAATCCCAATTCCAGTTGGCAAAAAGCTGAAGAGGAGCAGGAGGAGACTGCTGCCGAGCAGAAGACCAACTGAAAGGCATTCTGTCGCGGCACCCGCAGTTTGTAGATCCCCACGCGACCCCCGTACGGCGTATCGATTGCCGGCCCTAAACGCTTCAACCTGGGACTGTGTGCAAGAAAGGTGTTGGCCGCCTTTCGTGACCAGTTCTGCATCTATAAGGAACCGGCCGCCACCAAGAATGGAGGTGCTTGATGACTGTTTCCCGTTCGGATGCCCTGGTGCTCTTCGGCGTGACGGGCGATCTCGCCCACAAGATGATCTTCCCCGCACTCTACGCGATGGCCAAACGCGGTACCTTAGAGGTCCCGGTAATCGGCGTGGCCTTCCCGAAGTGGAGTCTGGAGCGGCTGCGCAGACGCGTGACGGACAGCATCAAGCGATCAGGCGAGATCGATAACCAGCGTGCCTTCCACCATCTTCTCTCCCTGATCAGGTACGTGAGTGGGGATTATCACGACCCGGCCACGTTTACGGCGATAAGAAAGGAACTGGGCAGCGCTCGGCGTCCAGCGCACTATCTGGCCATCCCACCCTCGCTCTTCGAGACGGTGATCCAAGGGCTTGGCGCCACGGGCTTGGCCCAGCATGCGCGCGTCATTGTCGAAAAGCCGTTCGGACGCGACTTGGCCTCCGCGCGGGAGCTTAACCGCGTTGCTCGCATCGCGTTTCCGGAAGACTCGATCTTCCGCATCGATCACTTCCTCGGGAAGGAAGCGATCATGAATATCCTCTATTTCCGCTTCGCCAATTCCTTCCTGGAACCGATCTGGAACCGCAACTACGTGGCGAGCGTCCAGGTGACCCTGTCCGAGGATTTTGGCGTGGAAGGCCGCGGTGCGTTTTACGAAACCGCCGGCTGCCTGCGCGACGTAATTCAGAACCACCTCTTCCAAATCGTTGCGCTACTCGCCATGGAGCCGCCAGCCGGTCGGGACTATGGAGCCGTGCAAAGCGAGAAGGCCAAGGTCTTTAAAGCGATGCGCCCTCTCGAGCCCGACGCCGTGGTGCGGGGCCAGTATGCTGGCTACCGTAAGGAGCCGGGCGTGGCGAGGAACTCCGACGTTGAGACTTTCTGCGCCCTGCGGCTTTTCATCGATTCGTGGCGCTGGGAGGGGGTGCCGTGGTGCGTGCGCTCCGGGAAATACCTGGCTGAAACCGCGACCGAGGTCCTGGTGGAGCTGAAGCCGCCGCCGCAGCGGCTTTTCGCCGACTCCGCGCCCACGGTCGGCCGAGCCAATTACCTGCGCTTCCGGCTCTCCCCCAGCGAGGCCGTCGCCATCGCCGCTCGCGTCAAGCTCGCAGGGAAGGAGTTCGTCGGGGTCCAGCGAGAGCTCTACCTGCTCGAAGAACGGCCGACAGAGGAATCGCCCTATGAGCGACTTTTGGGCGACGCCATGGCCGGCGATGGAGCGCTCTTCACCCGTGAAAACGCGATTGAGGCAGCTTGGGCGGTGGTCGATCCAGTCCTTAAGACCCACCAACGGGCTCGACCCTACAAGCGCGGCACCTGGGGGCCGAAAGAGGCTGACGCGATCATCGTTTCAGGCGGCGGCTGGCACAACCCCAGACCCAAAGAGGCATCCGGAGGATGAGCCTACCGCGGCCGTCTTTCTGCCCGCCCTCATCGCAGCCGGCCACACCAACGCCGTACCGTTCTATGCAGGAGAGAATTAAACCATGAAGACAAAAACCCTTTCCCCGGAACTGCTCCACAACATGGATGCCTACTGGCGTGCCGCGAACTACCTCTCGGTAGGCCAGATTTATCTTTATGACAATCCGCTGCTGAAGCGGCCGCTGACGCTCGCGGATGTGAAGCACATGTTGCTGGGACACTGGGGCACGACCCCCGGGCAGAACTTCATTTACGTGCACTTGAACCGGGTCATCAAAAAATACGACCTCGACATGATCTATGTCTCCGGCCCCGGGCACGGCGGCCCGGCCGTGGTGGGCAATACTTATCTCGAGGGCACTTACAGCGAGATCTATCCTAACATCAGCCAGGATGAGGCCGGGCTGCGGAAGCTCTTTCTTCAGTTCTCGTTTCCCGGAGGGATTCCCAGCCACGCATCGCCGGAGTGCCCGGGCT
>Ga0326727_10004801_pt1 | contig 39772 bp, 36 predicted proteins | sample MB2enrmetagenome_FD_207643 | JGI IMG/M metagenome (GOLD analysis project Ga0326727, IMG submission 207643) | Lab enriched peat soil microbial communities from McLean, Ithaca, NY, United States - MB29MY | ecosystem: Environmental > Terrestrial > Soil > Wetlands > Peat | place: USA: New York...
GTCGACCTCCACCCGGTCGGCGAGACGCCGGGCCGAGACCCCGAGCTCGCGGAGCGCGGCGGTCACGGCGCCGGCTTCGGTGCCCAGGTCGGCCAGCCCCGGGTCGACGCCGCTCAGCGCCTCGACGTCGACGATCGCTCGCTCCAGGAGATCCGCCGCCCCCGCCTCGTCACCGCTCGCGGCGTCGGCGAGCAGGGTCGCGGCCCGGGTGATCCCCGCGGCATGGCGGAGCCGGAGACGCTCGGCGCCGAGCTCGTCCTCCTCCCCGTCGCGCAGGCGCAGCGGCTCGAGCTCGGCGATGGTCGCCTCGGCCTCCGCCAGCTCGGCGGCGGTCCGGCGGCTGGCCACCCGGGCAGCCGCGAGCGCGCTCTCCACGCTCCGCCACCGCCGGTGGGCCTCGGCCATCGTGGCCCGGGCATCGGCGACGGCAGCGCCGCCGGAGTCGTCGAGAGCCCGGCGCTGCCAGCTGCGCTGGAGCATGCGGTGGCTGGCCCCCTGAGCGGTGATGTCGGCGAGCTGATCGCCCAGCTCGCGGAGGGTGGCCTGGGAGACCAGGGCGCCGTTGACCCGGCAGGTCGAGCGCCCGGTGCTGCCCGCCTCGCGGGTGAGGGTGACCAGGTCGTCGGCGGGGACGCCGAGGCTCAGGAGCAGGGCCACGCCCTCGGGGCTCGGCTCGAAGACGGCCCGCACCGAGGTGCCCTCCCCCACCGCCTCACCCTCGGCACGCGCCCCGAGGGCCCAGCGCACGGCGGCGATGCAGAGCGACTTGCCGGCACCGGTCTCACCGCTGAGGGCCCCGAAGCCGGCGTCGCAGTCGAGGCGCGCATCGCGCGCCAGCGCGAAGTTGCGGAGGTGGAGCTCGAGGAGCCGGCTCACGGCCGTTGCCCGCCCTCGCGCTCCTCCGGCTTGAGAGGCAGCCCGAAGCGGAGCTTGTCGCGCAGCTGGCGCAGGAAGGAGGGCGAGTCGGCGCCGCGCACCACAGTCAGCTCGGGACCGGGACCGATGCGCACCCGGCCGCCGGCACCGAGCCGGGCCCGGTGCTGTCCGTCGGCGGCGACGAAGACCCGGCCGTGCTCGACCGTCACCTCCACCACCGTCACCTCGGGCAGGACGATGGGCCGGGTGATCACCGCGTGAGGAGCGAGCGGGACGACAGTGATGGCGCGCACACGGGGGTCGATCGGCGGTCCGCCCGCGCTCAGGGCGTAGCCGGTGGAGCCGGTGGCGGAGGCGACCACCACGCCGTCGGCGTCGAACTCGCCGAGGAGCTCCCGGTCGGCCTCGATGCGCAGGCGGACCAGCGCGACCTCCGGCGAGCGGATGGCGACGTCGTTGAGGGCGAGCAGCGGGCGGCCGGCGCGATCACCCACCGCGCCGGCCTCGTCGTCCCCCTCGATGCCGGCGCTGAGCATGCTCCGCCGCTCAGCGCCCGTCCTTCCTGCGGCGAAAGCCTCGATGGCCGCCGGCAGCGCCGCCAGCTCCATGTCGGTGAGGAAGCCGAGGCGGCCGCGGTTGATCCCGAGAACCGGGATGTTGCGGGGTGCTGCCAGGCGGGATCCGAAGAGGAAGGTGCCGTCGCCGCCGACGGTGACCAGCAGCTCGGTCCCCTCGGCGTGCTCGGCGACGTCCTCGACCGGCCGCAGGATCGTGGTCCAGGTGCGGTACCCGCAGCGTCTCGCCGCATCCTCGGCCGCGGCGACGGCCCCGGGGCTCTCGCCGGGGTGGAGCAGGAAGCCGATGGCGCCGCGGGTCATGACCGGACCCCGCCGGGCGCTGGCGGCGCGTCGTGCAGTCGCAGGTGGACCAGCAGCTCCTGGTTGCCCCGGGCCCCGCGGATGGGCGCCGGGAGTGGGCCGCCCAGCGCGCGCGCGCCGAGCTCGGCCGTGCACCACGCCAGGAAGGCCAGCGCTCCCGCCTGCGCCGCCGCCGCGTCGCGCACGATCCCGCCCCGTGGCACGGCGTCCCTGCCCAGCTCGAACTGGGGCTTGAAGAGGGCGGCCACGTCCGCGCCGGGAGCGAGCCGAGCGACCGCCGGCAGCACCAGCCGGAGCGAGATGAAGGAGACATCGAGGGTGACCACGGTCGGCGCCGCGCCGGGCAGCGCCTCGAGGTGGCGGAGGTTGGTCCGGTCCAGCACGCAGACGCGCGGATCGCCGGCGAGTCGCGGCAGGAGCTGACCATGGCCGACGTCGACGGCGTACACGCGCGCCGCTCCGCGGGAGAGGAGCACGTCGGTGAAGCCCCCCGTCGATGCGCCCGCGTCGAGACAGACGCGCCTGTCGCAGTCGATGCCGAAGGCATCCAGGGCGGCCACCAGCTTCTCGCCGGCCCGGCTCGCCCAGGGGCTGCCCTCCCCGACGGTGCGCACCTCGGCGCTCTCCCCCACCCGCTGGGCGGCGCTCCGCGCCTGGTGCCCGTCGACCTCGACCATCCCCGCCGCCACCAGCGCCTGGGCGCGCTCACGCGTGGTGGCGATGCCTCGCTCCACCAGCGCCACGTCGAGGCGAAGGCGGCAATCATTTCCGGCCATCTCTGCGTCAGCTCCGCGGCTCGGTCGGTCACGCACCTCGGTGCGCTCCCTCCCTGTGCTGCTCGCTTCCTTGACCTGACCGGCCTGATCGTCACCCATGCGCGTTGCCACCATCAGAACGGTATTTCGTTCGGGTCGATCTCCAGCTGCTGCTCCCGGCGGCCGGCGGCGGGAGCGAGCGGCGCCCCCGGCGGGAGGGGGCTGAGCTCGGCGCTCTCCCGCTCCGGCGCGAGCGGCTTCTCGGTGATCCGGCCCCCGGCGCCCACGACCAGCTGGCTGATCTTCTGCTCGGTGCGGTCGAGAAGGCTGCCGCAGTGCTGGGCGAGGCGGGCTCCCCGCTCGTAGGCGGCGATGGCCTCGTCGAGCGCCACCGCCCCCCGCTCCAGCCGCTCGATGATCTGGTCGAGCTCGGCGAGCGCGCGCTCGTAGCTCAGGCCGTCGACGTCGTCACCTGCCACCGCCGCTTCCCCGGGGATCTCGCCGCCGTCGCCTTTCATCCTCTCTCCGCAGTGTCGTGGCCGGTATCGTACATCCGTTCGTCGGAGCCTGTCGAGCCCCCCGGCTCGGCGGTGCTGGTCACCACTCCCCGGGCCAGCCGGGTGCGCAGCCGCTGGCCGGGCCGCACCGATGCCGCATCGCTGAGCACCGCTGCGGTCACCGCGTCCATGGTGATGGAATAGCCGCGTTCCAGCACGCGGAGCGGGGAGAGCGCCTCGAGCCGGTCGCGGCGCGCCCCCACCTCCTGGCCCCGCTCGGCCAGCGTGGCCCCGATGGCGCGGGCAAGCCGCTGCTCCTGGGCGGCGAGGCGCTGGCGTTCCAGCGCCAGCCGCTGTCCCGGCGAGGCAACCCGGAGCCGGGCGGTGGCGCCGTCGAGGCGCCGGCGCTTCGCGGTCAGCGAGGCGAGCAGGCCGGCGCGCAGCCTCTCGGCGCGGAGATCCAGCTCCTGACGGTGGCTGGGGAGCCGGCGGAGCGGCGAGGCGTTGCCGAGCCGGAGCCGCTGCCGCCCCAGCTCGCTGCGCTTGACCGACAGCTCCTGGCGCGCCGCGGCCCCGAGGCGGGCGCGCCGGGCGCTCAGCTCGGCGCCGAGCCGGCGGGTATCGGGGGCCACCAGCTCGGCGGCCGCGGAGGGGCTGGCGGCACGGCGGTCGGCGGCGAGGTCGGCGATGGTGGTGTCGGTCTCGTGGCCGACGCCGGAGACGACCGGCAGACGGCTCGACCGGATGGCCCGGGCGAGCCGCTCGTCGTTGAAGGGCATGAGGTCCTCCAGCGAGCCACCGCCGCGCACCAGCAGCACCACCTCGGCGCCGCTCACCGTCTGAGCGCGTTCCAGGGCGAGCAGCAGGGTCTCGACCGCGCCCTCGCCCTGCACCGTCGCCGGCGAGAGCACCACGTCCACGCACGGAGCCCGCCGTCCGATCACGGTCAGGACGTCACGGAGCGCCGCCCCGCTGCGCGAGGTCACCACCACGACCCGGCGGGGCAGCGGCGGCAGGGGCCGCTTGCGGGCCTCGTCGAAGAGCCCCTCGGCGGCGAGCGCCCGGCGCCGCTGCTCCACGGCCAGGGCGAGGGCGCCCATCCCGGACGGCTCCATCCGGTCCGCGTAGAGCTGGTAACGTCCCTGGGCGTCGTAGACCTCGATCCGGCCGTGGACGATCACGGTCATCCCGTTGTCGGGCCGGAAGGGGATCTCGGCGCGCTGCGAGCGCCAGATCACGCAGCTCACCGAGGCGCCGGCGTCCTTGAGCGTGAAGTAGACGTGGCCGGACGCCGGCAGCGAGAGGTTGCTGATCTCGCCCTCCACCAGGACGTCCTCCAGGTCGGGGCTCTGCGCGATCACCCCGCGGATGATCGCGGTCAGCTCGGCGACGGTCAGCGCCCGGCGCAGGCTCACCACCGGGTCGCCACCTCGGTGGCCGGGTCGAGCGGAGGGTGCGGCGCTCGGGTCATCGATCGAACATATGATCGCTCAAAGGCCCCCGGCCCGGAGCGGGCGGGCCCGGCCGCCCCGCCGTGGAGCGCCCCCGCGGCCGCCCTCGCCCGCGCCGCTCACACGCGCTCGCGGGCGATCCGGCCGAGCACACCGTTGACCAGCGGGACGGCGTCCTCCCCCGCGTACTCGCGGGCCAGCTCCAGGGATTCGTCGATGCTCACCGCCACCGGGGTGGAGGCCTCGAAGAGCACCTCGAAGGTCCCCAGCCGCAAGACCGCCCGTTCGACCTTGCCGAAGTCGACGAGGTCCCAGTTGTCGCTGGCCTCGCCGATGGCGGCGTCGATGCGGGCGACGTGCTCCAGCGTCCCCTCGACGAGGGCGCGCGCGTAGTCCACGGCATCGCGCGGCGCCCCCATCTCGGCCGCCTGGTAGTCGAGGGCCGGGCGGGGGTCCTTCTCGGTCCCCTCCAGCTCGAAGAGGACGCGCAGGGCGAGCTCCCGCCCGCGGCGGCGCCGCCCCGCCGGCCGGCTCATGGCGCGAAGACGACCTCGCTGACGTGGACGTTGATGGTGCCGACCTTCAGCCCCAGCATCCGCTCCACCGCGTCGGCGACCCGGCGCTGGACCTCGGCGCCGACCTTGGGGACGGAGTGGCCGGAGACGACCACCACCCAGAGGTCGACGTCCAGCGTGCTGTCGTCGCGCAGGTCCACCCGGGCGCCGTGGTGAGCGTGCGAACGGCGGAGGATCCGCTCCAGCGACTGGCCGGTGGCCTGGTACATGGCGTGCACGCCGGGAACCTGGAGCGCGGTGAGCGCGGCGATCCACGCCACCACCTCGTTGGCGACGCGGGTGACGCCGAGGGTCCGCCGGACCTCAGGGCGGCGGCCGTCCGGGGCGGAGGGGGCCGATTCGTCCATCAGGCTCTCTCCATGTAGCGCCCGCTGCGGGTGTCGATGCGGACCCGATCGCCGGAGCTGACGAACAGCGGAACGTCGACGGTCGCGCCGGTCTCGAGCGTGGCCGGCTTGGTGCCGGCGTTGGCGGTGTCGCCCCGGAAGCCGGGATCGGTCTCGGTCACCTCCAGCTCCACGGCGATGGGCAGCTCCACGCCCAGGATGCGATCGTCGTGGGTGAGCAGGGTGACGGTCTCGTTCTCCTTGAGCCAGCGCACGCCGTCGCCGATCTGCTCGGCGCTGAGCGGGGTCTGGTCGTAGGTCTGGTTGTTCATGACCACGAAGCTGTCGCCGTCGCGGTAGAGATACTGGGCCTCGGTGCGCTCGATGCGGGCCCGGCCGAACTTCTCCTCGGGACGGAAGGTCTCCTCGGTCACCGCGCCGGTGGAAAGGTTCTTGAGCTTGGTGCGGACCACGGCCGTGCCCCGGCCCAGCTTGATGTGGGCGAACTCCAGAACCTGAAGCAGCTGCCCGCCCCGCTCCACCGTGCTGCCCGGGCGAAGGTCTCCTGCGTTGATCATCGGCTCAATTCTCCCCTGTCGCGCACCATCCGCGCCGCCGCCTCGAGCGCGATCGCGTAGCCGGATGCCCCCAGCCCCAGCACGACCCCGTCCGCGGCCTCGGCGGTGAGCATCACCCGCCGGTAGGTCTCGCGCCGGAAGGTGTTGGTGAGGTGCACCTCCACGATGACGCCGGGGAAGGCCCGGAGCGCGTCGAGCAGGGCGACGCTGGTGTGGCTGAGGCCGGCGGGATTGATGACCACGGCGTCGGCGTGACCGGTCTCCGCCTCGAGGACGCCGATCAGCTCACCCTCGCCGTTGCGCTGTTCGAGGCGGATCTCCACGCCCAGCGCGGTCGCGCGCTCGCGGAGGTCGGCCTCGATCTCGGCCAGGCTGCGGCCGCCGTACACCTCGGGCTCGCGGCGCCCGAGGCTGGCCAGGTTGGGACCGTTGAGGACGAGGACGCGGATCATCTCGGCGACAGCACCTCCAGCAGGGTCTCGCGCACCAGGCCGGCCGGGACGTGCTGATCGATGACCGGCTCGCCGCGCCGGGCGAGCAGGACCCAGCGGACCTCGCCGCCCACCGACTTCTTGTCATGGCCCAGGCGGCGCAGCAGCTCGGCGGGCTCGACCGGCGGCGGCGGCGGCAGACCCAGGCGGTCGAGGAGACGGTCCTGCCAGGCGAGCTCGTCGGGGGCCAGCCCGGCCTGGACCACGGAGAGGCGGCCGGCGACGCGCATCCCGGTCGCCACCGCCTCCCCGTGGGTCACCGTTCCGTACCCGGCCGCCGCCTCGAGGGCGTGGGCGACGGTGTGCCCGTAGTTGAGGACCGCGCGCAGGCCGGCCTCGCGGGGGTCGCGCCCCACCACCTGGGCCTTCACCGCCGCGCACCGCTCGATGATCGGGGTCAGGGTGGACGGGTCACCCGCCAGCGCCCGCTCCAGGCCGTCGTCGAGCAGGGCGGGGAGGTCGCTCTCGGCGATCATCGCGTACTTGGCGACCTCGCCCAACCCGGAGCGGAGCTCCCGGGGCGGGAGGGTGGCGAGCAGCCCGGGGTCGGCGAGCACCGCCCGCGGCTGCCAGAAGGCGCCGGCGAGGTTCTTGGCGGCGCGGAGGTTGACGCCGGTCTTGCCCCCGATGGAGCTGTCGACCATGGCGAGCAGCGTGGTGGGCACCACCACCCAGGCGATGCCCCGGCAGTACGTCGCGGCGGCGAAGCCCGCCAGGTCTCCCACCGAGCCCCCGCCCACCGCGACAACGGCGTCGCGGCGGCCCAGTCCCAGCCCGGCGAGCCGGTCGAGGAGGTGCCCGGCCTCGGCCCAGCTCTTGACCGCCTCGCCCCCCTCGAGCTCCACCACCTCCGCGTCGCGCCCGGAGGCGGCGATCCGGCCGGCGATGCGCCGGGCGACCGGCTCCACCCGCCGGTCGGTGACGACCGCGACCCGGTGGCAGACGGCGGGGAGATGCGGCTCGGCCAGGTCGGCGGCGCCGCCGGCGACGATCACCGGGTAGGCGGAGCCACCCGCGGGCACCGCGACGGCCCGCGCCAGGGCCCGGATCGCGGCCTCCGCCGCCTCCGGCGAGGTGCGGCTGGTGTCGATGCGCAGGTGGGCCTCGGCGTGGGCTCGCTCGCGCCGCCGGCGCAGCTCGGCGAGGCGTCCGCCGACGTCGCCGCGGAGCAGCGGGCGATCGGAGGCGGGGCCCAGCCGCTCGAGGAGCGTCGCGTCGGGGGCGTCGAGCGCGACCACCCAGGCCCCCTCCAGCAGCCCGCGGCGGGCGGCCGCGTCGGCGAAGAGGCCTCCCCCGCAGGCGATGACCTCCGGGCGAGGATCCTCGAGCAGCTCGGACACGGTGGCGAGCTCCACCCGCCGGAAGGCGTCCTCGCCGTCCATGTCGATGATCTGGGCCGGGCTCCGCCCCGTCCTCCGCTCGATCTCGGCGTCGGTGTCGCGCAGCTCCCACCCCAGGCTGGTGGCGAGCCGCCGGCCCAGGGTGGTCTTGCCGGTACCGGGCAGGCCCACCAGCGCCACGGGCCGGGGTCCGGCGGCGGGCGGGGTCACCGCAGCCTCCGGATGCTGCGCCGGTAGCCAGCCAGGTTGTGGCGCATCTCGGCGAGGGAGTCGCCCCCCAGCTTCTCCGCCATGGCGGCGGCCAGGACCCAGGCGAGCATGGCCTCGGCAACCACGGCACCGGCCGGGACCACGCAGATGTCACTCCGCTCGTAGTGGGCGTTGACCTCCTCCCCGGTGCGGGCGTCGACGGAGCGGAGCGGCGTGAGCAGCGTGGAGATCGGCTTGAAGTGGACGCTCGCCCACACCGGCTCGCCGTCGGTGACCCCTCCGGTCAGGCCGCCCTGCCGGTTGGTCAGATGCCGGAACCCCTCCCCCTCCGCGTAGCGCGGGGAGTCATGGACCTGGGAACCCGGGGAGCGCGCGGCCAACGCGGCGGCGCCGATCTCCACGCCCTTGACCGAGGGGATGCTGCAGAGGGCCTGGGCGATCAGCCCGTCCAGCTTCCGATCCCACTGCGCGTAGCTGCCCAGGCCGGCCACCACGCCGCTGGCGCTGACCACCGCGGTGCCGCCGAGGGTGTCACCGAGTTGGCGCGCCGAGTCGATGGCCGCCACCATCCGCGCCGACGCCTCGGGGTCGGGGCAGCGCACCGGGGAGGCCTCCACCGCGGCCGGGTCGACGCTCTCGTACCAGTCGATGGAGACGTCACCGATCCGCTGCACCCAGGAGGAGACCCGCACGCCGAGCCGGCCGAGCAGCGTCATGGCCACCGCGCCGGCGGCCACCCGCGCGGCCGTCTCCCTGGCACTGGCCCGCTCCAGAACGTCGCGGGCGTCCACCAGCCCGTACTTGAGCATCCCGGCCAGGTCGGCGTGTCCGGGGCGGACCCGGCTCACCAGCTTGCGCTTGAATCCGGCGGCGGTCACCTGCATCGGGCCGCGCCAGTTCTCCCAGTCGCGGTTGACGATGACCAGGGCAATCGGTGAGCCGAGCGTCAGCCCGCCGCGAACCCCGGCCACGATCTCGGCACGGTCGTCCTCGATCTGCTGGCGCCTGCCCCGGCCGTAGCCGCCCTGGCGGCGGCGCAGGTGCGGGTCGATGTCGCGCCGGGCGTCGAGGCGGAGGCCGGCGGGCAGGCCCTCGACGACGACGGTGAGCTGGGGCCCGTGGGACTCCCCGGCGGTCAGGAAGCGCAGCAACGGGGTGGCAGCGTCGCGGAGGCGTGTGGCACGCGGTGGATCATGCCACCGGATAGCCGTCGCGGACGTAGATCCACACGCCGCCGGAGCGCACCCGGTGGAAGTTCTGGGCGATGTAGCCCTGGAGCGCCGCGTAGGGACCGGTCAGCCAGCTCGAGGCGGGACTGCGCAGCAGCAGGTAGTCGGTGTGTTCGAACGCGCTGCGCAGCGCGGCAACCCCGGCGCTGGGATCGTCGCTGAAGCTGAGCGTGGTGCCGAAGGTGTCGATCATGTCGGTGCAGCCGGGGACTTCGGAGACGAAGCGGTCGCTGGGGACCAGCAGCCGCGGCCCGTTGGAGAGCGTGCAGGCCCCGGTGGGCACCACCGCGTCGACGGCTGGCTCCGGGTCCGCCACCGACGAGTCCCCGATGGCCGCGACATCGCAGCCGCAGAGCACCGCGAGGACGACGCCCGCCGCGGCCAGCGCCACCTCCGGACGGCGCACCAGGGCAGCGAGCCGATCCACGCCCGCGCCCAGCGCGACGGCGAGAAAGGGTGCCAGCAGCGCCGCGTACTGCGGGTAGTACTGGGAGGGGGCGAACTGGGCCGCGGCGACGAGCAGCGCGGAAGACAGCGCGAACCACTCGACCGCCGTCAACCGCCGGCCCCGGACGGCCAGCCCCACCGCGATCACGGCGACCCCCGCGGCGGTGGCCGCGATCGCTGCCGTCCCGGCGCTCGTCCCGGTCATCTCCTCCAGCCGGAGCAGCAGCGGTGCCCGACCCGAGCTGGGCAGGCGGCCGAGCTGGCTGATCACCACATCGCGGACAAAGGATCCCGGCGCGGCCGCGAAGAATGCGACGGAGGGCAGGGTGAAACCCGCGATCCCCCCGAGCGCGAAGGGCAGCAGGCGCCGGCGCGGGTCGGGAAGGCAGAGTGCGGCCAGGACCGCCGCGGGAAGGAGTGCGGGAAGCTTGACCGCGACCGCGAGCCCCAGCGCCGCGCCGCCGATGAGCCAGCGACGGGGAGAGCGCGTGCACGCGCCGTTCTCGAAGATGGCGGTGGCGCCGAGCAGGCAGAAGAGGTCGACGAGCGGTTCCAGCAGACCGGCATTGAGCGCGTACAGCTCCGCCGGGTACACCGCCATCACCCCGCCGGCGACAAGGGTCGGGAGCGGGCCGCGGTGGCGCACCAGCCTGCTCACCAGGACCACGCTGGCGGCGGCGATCAGGACGGTCCCCAGACGGACGGCCGCCAGCGCCCAGCGGGTGCCGGTGAGATAGGAGAGCAGCCCCGCGGGACTGAGCAGCAGGACGCTGCCCGGCGGCTGCACCAGGACGAAGTCGCGATATGGCAGCACGCCGTGGGCGAGGCGGATCGCCGCTCCGAGGTAGACGCTGATGTCCGCCGTGCCGCCCAGCAGGTAGCCGGGGCGGCTGAGCTGGAGGCCGTCCAGGCCCGCCGCAGCCAGGGCGCAGACCGCGATCGCGGCGGTGGTCGCACGGGCCGTCGCGGTGCCGGCGCGCGCCTCCGTCATCCACGATCCTCCCGGGTGCTAGCGTGCCGGCGATGGGATCGGAGGTCCCCACAGGGCGGACGCCCGTTGCCACCGCAGCCGCCCCGTCCGTGGGCGAGCGCGGCGGCCGCTGGCAAGTCTGGCACGCACAGCTGGTGCGCCACCCCTGCTGGGGCCTGGGCGCTGCCGCCCTGGCCACCGCGATCCTCTGGTTCTCGCACCTGCCGTCGCTGCTCCTGCAGGCGCAGCTCTATTCCAACGACGGGGCCTGGTACCAGGCCGCCTACACGCACGGTCCGCTGCTCACGCTGGCGTATCCGGCCAACGGCTACCTGGTCCTGATCCAGCGGGGTGCCGCCTCCCTGTCGTTGCTCCTGCCGCTCATCGCGGTGCCGACCTTCTTCAACGTGGTGGCCCTGCTGGTCGAGGTTGCCGGGATCTGCTACCTGCTCTCCACACGGATGGCGCAGGCGATCCCGAGCCCGGGGGTGCGGGTCGCCATCGCGGTGCTGGTGATCGCGCTCCCCAACGCGTACGACACCAGTGGCAACCTGACCAACGCCCAGTGGCACCTCGCCCTGATCGCCTTCCTGGTGGTCTTCGCCGTCCCATCGCGAGGGCTGGCGGGGCGGCTGACGGACGGGGCCATCCTGATCCTCTCCGGCCTCAGCGGGCCGTACTGCCTCCTCCTCGAGCCCATCGTCGGCTGGCGGTGGCTGCGTCATCGTCACGACCGGCGGAGCCGGTCCGTCCTGGTGGCGAACTCCCTCTGCGTGCTGGTCCAGCTGGCCGTGATCGCCGCCGCGGTCGGGGTGCGCCAGGGCTGGAGGGCCCTGGGCGCCGGTCTGGTCCCGCTGGTCACCATGCTCGGCCGCCAGTTGACGCTGGGGCTGGCCGCCGGCGCCCACGGCCTCAGCGCTCTGGTGGGCACGCCGCTGGGCGACAACGCGGTGGTGCTCGGCGTGCTGGCGGCCCTCCCGGTGGCCACCTGCGCCTGGGCGATGTGGCGCGGGCCGGAGGTCCTGCGCGCCTTCTGCCTCTTCGCGACCCTGGAGCTGGTGCTGGCCCTGGCCACGCCGTCGGTGGCGACCCCGAAGTGGCCCCACCTCGGACTCCCCGCCGACGTCGTCAACTTCCATCCCGGCGGGATCCGCTACTTCCTCTACCCTCTCCTCGCCTACGCGCTCTCGCTGGGCTGGCTGGCGGCGGAAGGGCTGCGCCGGGAGAGGGCACGGGAGGCGGGGTCGCGCAGGCTGCCCGTGGTGCTGGCCCGGACCGCGGCGGTGAGCGCCGCCCTCCTGCTCCTCCTCGCCGCCGTCGACGGCGTTCCCCGGGACTGGGAGTACCCCCCGTACCTGGACCTCCACTGGAGCGCCGCGGTGCAGCGCCTGGAGGCGGCGGCGCCGGGAACGGCCGTGGTCATCCCCCTCAACCCCCAGGGCGCCTCGATGACGCTGGTCGCCCGCTGATCGGCGGGCGCCCCCATCGGGCAGCGGTCAGAGCCCGCCCCGGCGCTGAGCTGTGGGCCCGGCGGGCTCCTCGACGGCCTCGGGGGTCACGCCCAGGCGGCGGTAGTCCTCGATGGCCTGCAGGATCTCGGTGTAGAAACGGTTGGGATGGGGCACCAGGTGGAGAATCTCGGTGCCGTCACGGCCGGCGGACTGGATCTCCACCGACCCGGCCCCGATCAGGCGCTCGACGAAGGGACGGCGCACCACCGTGTCCTGGATGCGGTCCAGGGCGATCGACTCGGTCACCCGGGAGATGACCCCCCGGGAGAGGACGATGCGGTGCGTGGTGAGCGTGTAGCTCTGGCAGCGCCAGCGCAGCACCCGGATCGCGAACCAGCCCACCACCAGGACCGCCACCACCGCGTCGGCGACCGCCTTGACCATGCCGGTGTTGCCGCCGAACAGATGGCTGGGCACGAGCTGGATCAGGACCAGGGGGACGCCCAGGCAGACGACGGCCACGGCGGCCGCCGGCACCAGCACCGCGACGTGCTGGCGCTCCACCGCGATCACGCTCTCACCGGCCAGCAGCTGCGGCGCCATATCCCCGACATGATGCGGCATGGGCCGGAGGTCAGGCGAGGAGCATCCGGCTAAGGAGCGGCGCGGGTCAGGTGGGCGGCAGGCTCTGGAAGAGGACCAGCGCCGCTCCGGCGCAGAGGAATGGCCCGTAGGGGATCGGGTCCTTGAGGCTGCGCACCCGGGTGACCAGCAGGAGCAGGGCGGCGGCGCCGCCCAGGAAGACCCCGAAGGCGACCGCGTAGACGGCCTGGAGGTGGGCCGGGCTGTCGAAACCGAGCCCGGTCACAGCTCCGATCAGCGCGGCGAGCTTGACGTCGCCCAGCCCGATGGCACGCCGGGAGACGAGGTGGAAGATCAGGAAGAAGCCGCCGATCACGATCGCGCCGATCAGGGCACGGGTGAGGGAGACCCCCGGCGTGACCGCCGAGAGCACCAGCGCCAGCGCCAGCGCCGGGTAGGTCACCCTGTCGAGGATCAGGCGGTGCTTGAGGTCGAAGGTCGCGATCTGCACGAACACCGCCATCCAGAGCAGGTTCTCCAGGGTGGCCCAGGTGGCGCCCTCGCGGGCGGCGAAGAGGGTGAAGGTCAGGGCTCCCAGCACCGGCGCGGCGCCCCACTCCAGCCAGGTCCAGCCGTACCTCTCGGGAAGCCAGGGGGGTGCGGGCTCGGGCTCCTCACCGCGACCCCGCGCCGCCTCGGCCTCCCTGGCCACCTCGCTCTCGTACTCGGCGCGTTCCTCGTCCTCCTCGGCACGGAGCCGCTCGACCCGCTCGAGCACGACATCGAGCCAGCCAACGCCCAGCCCCGTGGCGGCTCCGACCACCCCGGCCCCGATCGTGAAGGCGAGGTTCACCGCGCCAGCTCCTCCTCGAGGGCGGCGCGGGCGGCGTGCCAGGGAGGATCCGCCCCGGTCCAGCGCTGAAAGCTGAGCATCCCCTGGAAGAGCAGCATCTCGGCACCGTCGGCGGCGCGCAGCCCTCGCGCCCGCGCCGCCACCACCAGGTCGACGGGACGGGGGCGGTAGCGGAGGTCGGCGACCATGCAGCGGGGGGGCAGCAGCTCGAGATCGAAGGGGAGCTCGGCAGATCCGATGGATGCCGCATTGACGAGCACGTCGGCCTCGCGCGCGGCGAGAGCCAGCGACTCGGCGTCGTGCCACCAGACCGGGCGGGCGCTGTCGGGAGCCACCTGCCGGCACAGCTCCTCGGCCTGCTCGGGGCGGCGCGAGACCACCACCACCTCCTCCAGTCGCATCCGGCTGAGGGCGAGCACGCAGGCGGCGGCGCCCCCGCCGGCTCCCAGCACCAGGGCCCGGCCATCGGCCTCGGGGCGGAGGCGCTGGTAGGCGAGGGCCAGGTCGAAGCCGCGCGCATCGGTGTTGTCGCCGATCAGCTCGCCGTCGCGCACCAGCACGGTGTTGACCGCGGCGCAGAGCGCGGCGTCCCCCTCCAGGCGATCACAGGCTGCCGCCAGGGTGGCCTTGTAGGGGACGGTGACGTTGCAACCGGTCAGCCCCCCGTCGCGCAGTCGCTCGAGCACGCCGGCCAGCTCGGTGGGAGTGACGTCGAGCACCACGTAGTCGCCCTGGAGCCCGCGGGCGCGGAGCGCCGCGCGCTGCATCGCGGGTGACGGCGAATGCTGGATCCCCGACCCGATCAGCCCGAGCTCGAACCGACCCGGTACCGCTAGCGGCACCGTCGGCACGCCATGCCGGTCAACACGAATTCCCATATTGGGAGACCTGCTGCTCGTGCTGGGCCTCGGTGACGGAAAAGTGGGCGACACCGCACGGGTCGGTGACGTAGAAGAGGTAGGCGGTGGAGGCCGGCGCCAGCACCCCCTTGACGGCCGCGGTCCCGGGGTTGTCGATCGGAGTGGGGGGCAGTCCGGGGTTGATGTAGGTGTTGTAGGGGGTGTCCGTGGCCTCGTCGGCGGGCGACATCGCCGCGCCCGACTCCTGGAGCCCGTACATCACGCTCGAGTCGATCTGGAGGCGCATGTCGATGGCGAGGCGGTTGTCGATGACCGACGCCACGGTGGCGTAATCGGGGGGCAGAGCCTCGGCCTCGACCAGCGATGCGCTGATCAGGTCGGCGTAGGCCTGGGGGGCGGATTGGGGAAGCAGCGGGACGACGTTGGCGGCGAAGGCATCCAGCTGCTGCTGCACCACCTGATGGGCGCTGGCGCAGTCCGGCACCGTGTAGGTGGCCGGGAAGAGGAACCCCTCCAGCGAGGTGTCCCCGGCCGGGCGGATGGCGAGGAACGGGGCGTCGTAGCCGCCGGCGGTCACCGCGTCGAGGTACTCCTGGCGGGTGATGCCCAGCCCCTTGGTCGCGGCCACCCGGGAGGCGATCTGATTGACCGTGAAGCCCTCAGGGATCACGAAGGTGACGCCCGGGCAGAAGGGCGGGGCCTCCAGGACGTTGATCATCTCGCTGGCGGCCATCCCCGAATCGAGCTGGTACTCGCCGGCGCGCAGGTGGACCCCCCGGAGCCGGGCGTAGGCGGAGAAGAAGAAGGCGCTCTTGATCAGGCCCTGGCTCTGCAGGCTGTCGGAGAGCTGCTCGAGGCTCTCCCCACCCTTGACCGTGACCAGCAGCGGGGTGCCGGCGCCGACCGCCTCCAGCTCGATGTGGCCGTAGAGCAGGGTGACGCCGCCGGCCGCAACCAGGATCACGATCGCCCCGACCAGGGCGAAGAGCGCGCCGAGCCCGCCCCGCTGAACGCGCCTCATGGCGCCGGGCTCCGGGGATGGGCGTCGAGGTAGCTCTGCAGGATCAGGCTGGCGGCCACCGCATCCACCGTACCTCGCCGGTCCGAGCGCCGGACCCCTCCCGCGATGAGGGCGCGCTCCGCCTGGGCGGTGGTCAGCCACTCGTCCCACATCTCCACCTCCAGGCCGAGCCGCCGCCTGGCGTCGGCCGCAAAGCGCCGGGCGGCCGCGGCCGCCTCGCCCTCGGCCCCGTCGAGGCGGCGGGGCAGGCCGATGACGAGAAGGCGGCATTCGCGCTCGGCGCAGGCCCGTTCGAGCTCGGCCCAGAAGCGGGGACGGCGCCTCTCCAGCGTGCCCAGTGGGGTCGCGATGGTGCCGGTCGGATCGGCCCCGGCAAGGCCCACCCGCCGGCTGCCCAGGTCGACGCCGATGGCGGCGCCGCTGCCGCTCGCGCCGCGGATCCCGGACAGGGGCTCAGCCCGTGCTGCTCGACGAGGCGTCACCCGGGGTCTCGTACGTCTCGACGATCTGGATGTTGGAGCTGAAGAGCGGCATGAAGAAGAGCTGCACCGGCGAGACGTGGACGGTCACGCTCCGGACGTCGGGGATCTGCTCCCCGATGATCGTGGCCACGTCGTCGGGGTTGTGTCCGGTCAGCTGGCTGCGCAGCTGACCGAGGCTGACCGCCGCCGGACGGTAGTAGTCGACCCCCTGGACCGAGAGGGCGAAGGTGCCGTCGCTCCCCGCCTGGATGATCTGGAGGTTGTTGAGGGCAAGCTGGCTGGTGATGAGGGTGTCGCCGGCGGGGAGGTTGGTGGACTTCTCCAGGTCGGAGAGCACGTCGGCCTTGACGGCGGACGGATCGTAGACGGTCTCCTGCGCCGTCATGGCCACGGTCACCGTCTCCGCGGTCATCACCGTGCCCGCGGCCACCGAGGAGAAGCTGGTGGGGGTGACCACGAAGCTGATGCTCTTGCCATCACCGTTGGGGTCGATGGCCGGCTTGTTCTGGCCGGCCTTGGCGCTCAGGTCGGCGCTGGCAATGCCGGTGAGCGTGGTCTCGGTTTGGTTGAGCTGGTCCTGCCAGCTGGCCACGTCGGAGGCGCTGGCGACGGTCTCGGTGGTCGCGTCCACCCCGCCGGTGGTGGCCGCCGGGTTGCTGACCAGCACCGGGTAGTAGGCGCAGCTCAGCTGGTTGTTGCAGCCCGGCCATTCCTGGATGGCCCCGGCGCTGACGTTGCCACTGGAGCCCGCCGTGATCGCGGAGACCAGGATCGGGGGGGTGCTCGGGCCCCCGTCGGGTGGGATGGTCACGAAGGTGTTCTGCGTCGAGCTGAACACCACCGGCGGGTTGCTCGCGGTCTGGAACTCGGTGTTGGCGGGGATGGTCCCGGTGGCGCCGGTGGTGTAGTCGCTGCTGCTGGCCCCGAAGCTGAGCACCACCGAGCCGGTGGCCGCGACCGCCGGAACCGCCTGGGTCCCCGTGGGGGTCACCTGGAACTGCTGGCTCTTCGTGTCCGACACCACCGTGCTCTGCACGAAGTTGCTCGCGCCGCTGGTGGGGGGAGTGGCCGATCCCTGGATGGTCGCGTTGACCGTGAGCGGCTGCTCCGCCACCGTGACCGTGACCAGCGCGGAGGGGCTGAGGACAAGGAAGGCGATCAGGCCGATCACCACGACGGTGACGGCGATGAAGACGAGCGCGGTGCGATTGTGCAGCAGCGCGCGGGTCCGGCTCGGCGGCCGGAGCGGCGGGCGGCCGGGCAGGGTTCCACGCCCGGGAGGGCCGGGCGGCGGTGCCGACGGGTAGCCGGGCAGGGGAGCCCGCACTGTTCCCGCCACTCCTGGCGCTATCACGGCGCCCGAGCGGGCCGCAGCCCAGGGTGGAGGGGGCTCCTCCCAGTCGGGGGCGGCGGGCTCCGGCGTCCAGGCGGTGCCCGGTCGCGGCGCGAAGGGGGTGGGCGGCGCGGCGGCGGCGGGACCCTCCGGGGTGCGGGCGCGGGGTGGGCCGACCGGTGTGTCCCAGGGGCTCTGCGACGTGGCCGGCGGCGTCCAGGGGCCGGGCAAGGCGACCGGCGGGGCTCCGCTCGCGGGCACCGTCCCCGCGCCCTGGCCCAGCGGGGCGGCCGCCCGGGGCAGGAAGGGCGCCTGGGGGCGGGGGGGCGGGGCCGGGCCCCGGTACGGCGCCGGGCCCGCCGGGCGGACCCCGAGGGGGACGCCGCTCTGGTAGGCGGCAACCGAGCTGTAGGCGGGAGCACCCACGCTCCGGGCCAGCTCCTGGATGCGCGGATCCGGGGTCACCACCGAGGCGGTCACCCCGCGCTTGCTGCCGACGCTCCGGAGCAGGCGCACGTTGAGGGGCGACTGGAAGGCCTGGGCCCCGGGGGGCACCACCAGGGCCACCTCGTCCCCCGGTTCCGCCGCCTGCATCTTGCCGGCCAGATCCGAGACGTCGTCCTCCGGACCGACGTAGATCAGCCTCTTGGCCATTCCCCGGGCCTCATCACACCTTCATCGCCTTCATGACGCGCCGCATCAGCCCGCCCAGGGGCTCGTCCGCGTCGTCCTCCAGGGACACCGCATGATACGCAAGGCCCATCGGCGTGACATCCTGGCTGCCGACCAGGAGCCCGGTCGAGTCGTGGATCCCCTGGACGTCGCCGGGGCCCAGCACCTTGATCACGGGCTGGCGGTTCATCCCCATCTCGGTCCAGTCGAGCGCCCGGAGCTGCTCCCCGACCTCGGGCAGGCCGGCACCGCCGCCGGCCAGGAAGAGCGCGGGCGGAAGCGGCTCCTTGCCGGACAGCTCCTCGAGGGTGAGCGCCACCCCTTGGGCCAGCACCTCGGCGGTGGGCCCCACGGTGATCCGGGCGGCGGCGTCCTGCTCGGCGGGAAGGCGGCCCTCGGCGTGGGCCAGCTTGAATCTCTCCGCCTCCTCCAGGCTCATCCCCAGCTCGTTGGCGAGCCTCCGGGTGAAGGAGCGCCCGCCCAGGGCGAACATCCGGATCGCCTCGATGCCACGGCGCACCACGGCGATGTCGGTGGTGCCGCCGCCGACGTCGACGTAGACCCCGCCGAACTCGTACACATCCTCGGTGGCGCAGCCACGGGTGAGCGCGTACGGTTCGGCGACCGTCGCCACCAGCTCCAGGTCCAGCTCCTGGCTGATGGTCTGGAGCGCCCCGATGTGGGTGAGCGGCGCGAAGGTGTTGAAGACCGAGATCTCCAGCACCTGCCCCTGGAAATCGAGCGGGTTGGTGACCGCATAGCCGTCGATGTGCACCGACGTGATGCTGCTGTGCACCAGCTTGACGTTGACCTCGGCCACGCCCAACTCCTCGGACATCTGGCGCACCGCCTCCCGGAGCGCGCGGCGCTGGACCGCCTGCAGGGCGGTGGCGATGTCGGTCTGGGTGATCCGCGCCTGGGGCTGGGCCCGGGGCATGGTCATGGTGGTGCTGAAGCCACGCACCTGCTCGCCGGCGATGCCCATCACCACCTGCCCGGGGATGGTGCCGCACATGTCCTCGGCCTCGGTGAGGGCGCGGTCGCAGTTGTCGATGACGCCCTGGATGTCGGCGACCGCTCCGGCCTGCATGTCGGAGAGGGACTGGCGGATCTTGCCGACGCCGATGACGATGCCCTCGCCGGCCTCGCGCTTGACGACCAGCGCCTTGACGAACTCGGTGCCGATGTCGAGCACCGTGTAGTGGCTGTTGAACTCGCCGCGGCGGCGTATCAGGGCGAACTTCTTGCGCGCCATCATCGCCCCGCCCCCTCCAGCGCGGCGCGGAAGGTGGCCACCGCCTCCGCCCTCCGCCCGTCGTCGCCGAGGCCCCCGCGGGCGAAGCCGGGCTGGCCGCCCCCGCGCCCCCCCGACGCCTCGGCGGCGGCGCGCACCAGCTCTCCGGCATCGACGCCGGCGGCGAGCGCGCCGCCCCCCACCTTGGCGCAGAGTGTGCCCCGGCCGAAGACCGCGGCGACGCCGTCCCCGCCCAGGCGCTCGGCGAAGAGCCGGTCCACCAGCAGGGCGGTCTCCTCCCCGCCCAGCTCCGGCGCGTCGCAGATGGCCGCCGCCACCGCACCGACACGGGCCACCTGGACGGCGCGCAGGGCGGCGCTGACGGCGTCGCCGGTCGCCCCCCGCGGCCTCCGCTGCAGCTCGCGGTTCTGCTCCAGCAGACGGGCGACCCGTTCCGGGACCTCCTCGTGGCGGGCCTTGAGCGCCCGGGCCACCTCCCGGAGCAGCGCCTCCGTCGCCTCCCAGCGCCTCACCGCCGCCTCGCCGGCCAGCATCTCGATGCGGCGGATGCCCTGCCCGATCGACGTCTCCGAGACCACGACGGCCGCGCCGATGGCGCCGCTGCGGTCGACGTGGGTGCCGCCGCAGAGCTCGCGGGACCAGCCGCCGAAGCTCACCACCCGGACCAGGTCCCCGTACTTCTCGCCGAAGAGCGCCATCGCCCCCGAGGCGCGGGCCTCCTCGACGGGCATCTCCCGGACCTCGCGGGGAAGGTTGTCGCGAACGGCCTGGTTGAGACGCCGCTCGACCGCCTGGACCTCCTCGGGGGCGAGCCCGCGGGGGAAGCTGAAGTCGAAGGTGGCGTGGTCCGGCCCGACGAAGGAGCCGCGCTGGACCACGGTCTCGCCGAGGATCTCGCGGAGCGCCCGGTGGAGCAGATGGGTGGCGCTGTGGTGCCGGGCGGTCGCGGCCCGCCGCTCCGGGTCGACCTCGGCGGTCAACCGCTGGCCGGGGCGCAGCCCGCCCTCCTCGATGCGGACCTGGTGGGCGCGTCCGCGCACCGGCCCGTCGGCCACCTGGACGCAGCCGGTGACCGTGGCCCAGCCGCCGTCCCATCTCAACTCGCCGGCGTCGCCGACCTGACCGCCCGCCTCGGCGTAGAAGGGGGTGACGTCGAGGAAGACGGCGTCCTCCTCCCCCACGGTCAGCTCCTCCCGCTCCTCCCCGGCTCCGATGCGGACCGCGGTCGCCGCGGCGGTCGTGGTCTCGTACCCCACGAAGTCGGTCGGGAGGGAGAGCGCGGAGGTCGGAACGGCCTCGCCGGATCGGCCCTCGGGAGCCCTCCATCCCCCCGGTGCCGCCGGCGCGCGGCTGCGCTCGCGCTGGGCGCGCAAGGCCGCGTCGAAGCCGGCGCGGTCCACCGGGACCCCGCGTTCGCCTGCCATCTCGACGGTTAACTCCACCGGAAGCCCGAAGGTATCGTAGAGACGGAAGGCGTCGTCCCCCGAGATCCCCGCCGTCCCGGCGCGGAGCAGGACCTCCAGCCGCTCAGTGCCGGCCTCGACGGTCCGGGCGAAGACCTCCTCCTCGCCCCGGATGGTGGCCTCGGCCAGCCTCCGGTGCCGGCCCAGCTCGGGGTAGGTGCCGCCGAGGGTCGCCACCACGTCGCCGACCGCCGCATCGAGGCCGCCGCGCAGGTCCAGCCGGCGGGCGTGGAAGGCGGCCCGGCGGATGACCCGGCGGAGCACGTAGCCCCGGCCGGTGTTGCCGGGCAGCACCCCCTCGGCGATCAGGAAGGTGGCGCCCCGGACATGGTCGGCGAGCACCCGCAGCGAACGGGCCCGCCGCTCGGGGTCGCGGCCGGCGCCGGCCCGGGCCTCGAGCCCGGCGATGATGGGGACGAAGAGGTCGGTGTCGTAGTTGCAGCGCACCCCCTGAAGGACCGCGGCCATGCGCTCCAGGCCCATGCCGGTGTCCACGGTCCGCTGCGGCAGCAGGCTGCGGGTGCCGTCCTGCGCCTGGTCGAACTCCATGAACACCAGGTTCCAGATCTCGATCCAGCGGTCGCCGCCGCACTCGTCCTGGGGGCTGCAGCCGGGGCGCCCGCAGGAGCAGGGCGCGCCGGCGTCGAAGTAGACCTCGCTGTCGTAGCCGCAGGGACCGGTCGGCCCGGCCTGCCACCAGTTGTCCTCGAGGCGGGCCACGCGGCGGTCGGGGACGCCGACCCGATTGGTCCAGATCTCGAGGGACTCGCCGTCGTCGGGATAGATGGAGGGCCAGAGCCGGTCCGGGTCCAGACCGAAGCGCTGGGTGAGCAGCTCCCAGGCCAGCTCGATGGCGCCCTGCTTGAAGTAGTCGCCGATCGACCAGTTGCCGAGCATCTCGAAGAAGGTGTGATGGGTGCAGTCGCCCACCGAGGCGATGTCGTCAGTGCTGAGGCCGGAGCCCCGGAAGCAGCGCTGGCAGGAGGTGAGCCGCCGGCTGGGCGGGGTGCGCTCGCCGCTGATGTAGGGCTTGAGCGGGACCATGCCGGCCACGGTGAAGAGCAGCGACGGGTCGTCGCGCGGGATCAGTGAGGCGTTGGGCAGAAGGTGGTGCCCGCGCTCCTCGAAGAAGCCGAGGAAGCGCTCCCGGATCTCATGGCTGAGCAAGGGGGGAAGACTCGTGGAGGGTGGGGCACCGGCGGGCTGCTGGGCGGCACCAGTGGGGTGCGGCGGCGCCCTTCGGTCCGAGGTGCAGAGCCGGTTGATTGTATCGGACGAGTGGGCCGGTCACCCGGCCCCGGTCAGTCCAGGACCTCGTCGCCGAAGTCGCGGCGGAGGTGCTCGACCGCCGCCCGCTGCAACCGTGAGACGTGCATCTGGGAGATGCCGAGGCGCTTCGCCACCTCGGTCTGGGGGAGCTGCTCGACGAAGCGCAGGGCCATGATCCGGCGTTCCCGCGGGCTGAGGTGGGCCATCGCCCGCTCCAGCACGTCGCGCATCTCGACCCGGTCCAGCCCCTCGTCCTCGCCACCCAGGCGCTCGCCGAGAACGCCGCCGTCCTCGGAGTCGCCGATCGGGGACTGCAGCGAGACGGTGTGCTGGGCCGGGCTCACCTCGAGAGCGGCGAGCACGTCGTCGGGCTCCAGCCCGAGGTGGGCGGCGATCTCCTCGATCGAGGCGGGCCTGCCCAGCGTTCCCTGGAGCTCCTGCTGGGCGGCGTGGACCCGGAGCAGGTTCTCCTGGAGCCGCCGGGGGACCCGGACCGCCCAGGAGCGGTCCCGGAAGTGGCGCCGGATCTCGCCCATGATGGTGGGGGTGGCGAAGGTGCTGAACTCGTTCTCCAGCGAGGGGTCGAAGCGGTCGATCGCCTGGATGAGGCCGAGGAAGCCCACCTGCTCGATGTCCTCCAGCGGCTCGCCCCGGTTGGCGAAGCGGCGGGCGATGAAGCGGACCAGGTCGCTGTTCAGCTCGACCAGCCGCTCGCGGATGGCCGGGTCGCGGCTCACCCGGTACTCGCGGAGGAGCCGGCGGACCTCCTCGCGAGCCGGGGTCGTGCTCGGCTTGGCGATCGTCCGCCGCTCGGGCGTCGCTGTGCTCCCGCCTCGCGTGGCGGCGCTCACCGCACCAGGTACTTGGTCAGCCGCACCCTGAGGCCACCGGTGCGCTCGTCCATCCGGTAGCCGAAGTCGTCCACGAAGAGCCCCATCAGGCGCATCGCCATCTCCTGGGCCTCCTCGGCCTGCGTCTCGCGAGCGGCCTGCACCGCGGCCACGGCGTGGCGCTGCGCCGCCGCCTCCAGCTCGGCCCGCGACAGGCTGCTCCGGACGCGGACCTCGAGGGCGCTGTCGGCGAGCGTGAACACCAGCCGGAGCTGGCCGTTGCCGGGGCCGGCCACCCGCTCGGCGAGCGAGATGGCGTTCTCGCAGGCCTGGGCGACGGCGATGACCAGGTCGTCCAGGGCCTCCACGTCGAGCCCGGCGACGGACGCGAAGCCGGCGGCCGCGCGCTTGGCGACCAGGACGTAGCGTCGCTCCGCGGGCATTCGCAGCTCGGACGTCGTGGGGGTCACATCCGGGGAATACCCGAGCGGAGCCATGCCCAAACTCATGCGCGGCCCCGGCCCACCGCGGGCCGCGTCGGCGGGATCACGCGCTCGGGGACTTGGCGGGCTCGCCCCGCGCGGTCGCGGCGCGGCCGGCGGCGACACCCTCCTGGATGGCTCCCTGGACGTCCTCGTCCCACTGCTCGTCGGCGGCCTCCTGGCGGCGGGCGCGCACCCGCCAGAAGACGACCGCAGCGGCGATCGCCACGGCTGCGATCAGGCCCTTGCGGCCGAAGGGGATGGGCAGACGCATGGCCGGTCCTCCATATGGCACCGGGGCGGTGCGGGCGTGGGTCGGAGTGCCAGTGGCTGAGGCCTCGATTATGCCCGCCCCCGGCGGGCACCGGGGACGCGGAGGGTGAGGCCGACGACCTCCAGGACGGCGATGCCGAGGACGTCGGCGACCGGGTGGAGCGGCCCGAGCACCGGGCCGCCGCCGTGGAGGGCGAGCGCCACCAGCTCGCCGGCCACCACCCCGGCCGCGGCCAGGGCCAGCACCACCGGATAGCCGAGCCGGTGGGGAGCGATCACCCGCGTCACCTGAGCGCCGATGAGGGCGAAGAGGACGCCGAGGAGCAGCCCCGGGCTCACGCGGTCGCCGCCTGATGAACGGCCCCGGCGCCGGCGCCGCTGTCCTGGGCTGAGCCCGGGGACCAGGTGGGTTCCCGCACGGCGCTTTTCTCCGTCCCCGTGCTAGGGGCGCGAAGGCTGGCGGCGGATGTTGGGATCCCGATGTCTTCTCTGTTGGTCCAGCCGCATTGCGTGGGCTGCGACCGGCGGGGGGCCGAGCTCATGGTACCCGGCGGGAGCCGGCGTGGAGCGAGCATCAGGGCCCGCCTCATCGCGCCGCCCTTCACCCGCTGAGCAGGCCGTAGAGCGCCTCGGCGACGTCGGCGACGGGGGCCGTCTCCTGGTGGCCGGTGTCCAGGTCCTTCCAGGTCGCCGCCCCCCGGGCGGCCTCCTCCTCCCCCACCATGACGGCGGCGCGCGCGCCCCGGCGGGCGGCGGCGGACAGGCGCCGGTCCAGGCGCCGGTCGGAGACGTCGAGGATCGCCGCGATCCCCAGGCCGCGGAGCCGCCGCGCCACCGCCGCGGCGGCCTGCGCCTCGGCCCGACCGACGCCGAGGACCACGACCTGCTCGCGGGCCGGCTCGGGGCCCAGGCCCTGCTCGCGGCAGAGGGCCATGGTCCGCTCCACCCCCAGCGCGTAGCCGGTCCCCGGCGTGGGCGGGAAGCCGAGGACCTCGGCCAGGCCGTCGTAGCGGCCGCCGCCCCCCAGCGCGTTCTGGGCGCCCTGGAGGGACTCGTGCCACAGCTCGAAGGTGGTGTGGGCGTAGTAGTCGAGCCCGCGCACGAGGCGCGGATTGAGGCTGTAGGGGATGCCGGCGGCGTCCAGGAAGCCGGTCACCTCCGCGAAGAAGGCGCGGCTCTCCGGGCCGAGCGACGGTCCGATCTCCGGCGCCCCCGCCACCAGCCCGGCGTCCCGCTTGCAGTCGAGCAGGCGCAGCGGGTTGACGTCGAGGCGGCGGCGGCAGTCCTCGCAGAGGCGGTCCTCGAGGGGGCGGTAGTAGTCCAAGAGCGCGGCGCGATAGCGGAAGCGATCCTGGAGATCGCCCAGGGTGTTGAGCTGGAGGCTGAGCCCGTGGACGCCCAGGCGCTCGTAGAAGCGCCAGGCGACCTCGACGACCTCGGCGTCGAGGGCCGGCGAGCTCTCCCCGACCGCCTCGACGTCGACCTGCCAGAACTGGTGGTAGCGACCCGCCTGGGGCCGGGCGTAGCGGAACATCGGGCCGGCGCAGTGGACCCGGACCGGGCGGCGCTGCTGGTCGAGGTGGGCCGCCAGCACGGCGCGCAGCACCCCCGGCGTCGCCTCGGGACGCAGGGTGAGCTGCCGGCCGCCGCGGTCGGTGAAGGAGAACATCTCCTTCTCGACGACGTCGGTCCCCGCCCCGGTTCCCCGCTCATAGGTCTCAGTGGTCTCGAAGAGCGGGGTCTCCACCAGCTCGTAGCCGTAGGCCTCGGCGACCTGGCGGTGGGTGTCCAGGACCCACGCGAAGAGGGCGGAGTCGGGGGGCAGGAGGTCGTTGGTTCCCCGGGGGCGCGCGATCGGCGGCATCGACCCGAAGTCTAGCTGCGCGGGGACGGTTCCCCGGCCCCGCCGAGCCGGGATGAGCCTCCTCTAGGAGACGCCCTGCTCCTCGAGGAGCTGGGCCTCTCCATACGTGGTCAGGGCGTTGGAGGCGATCGTCGGCATTGGCGTCAGCGGGCTGTATTTGTACCCCACCCCGACCACCACGATGTCCTCGTTGGGCAGGACGCAGCCGGTGGGCTGCGTGGTTGTGGTGCTGCCGTTGGCCGTGTACCACACCCACGCCGAGCTGGCCACGCTCCACCGCCCGCACAGCGAGGGCGGCCCTGTGGTCGAGGCGTACAGGTCGAAGTACCAGATCCCGATGCAGCCGTTACCGCTGAAGGTGAAGGGGGGGTAGACGTCGGGGGCCAGCGTCGTCCCCGACCAGTTGCAGTCGGTGGTGGTGGGGAGCTTGGCAAGCCCCTCCTGCCCCGTGATCGCGTTCACGATCGTGCTGGCCGAGTAGGTGCACCCGGTCTGATCGCACTGCACGGTGGCCGCCCGCACACCGGCTCGGGCCGCCTCCTCGACGGAGAGGCGGCTGCCGAAATACCCGCCGAAGTCGATGGTGGCAAACACCAGCAGGAAGAAGAGGGGCGCGACCATGGCGAACTCCACCAGGGTCTGTCCCCGCCTCCCGGGGCGCCTACCCCGGTTCACGCCGTCACCACGAATGCGGCGGTCGCCGAAACATCGACCTGGAGGCCGAACAGCGAGTTGAGGACCGTGAAGGCGGGGCCGGGGGAGTTCGCGCTCCAGGCATAGGCCACGGTGACCTGGACCAGCTTGCCGATGGTCGCGGAGCACTCATCGATGGACACAAACTGGCCCGCGTCGTTGTTGTCGTCGGCCGACCACCACCCGCAGAGGCTGAGGCTCGACGTCGAGTACGACCCGTCGCTGCTCGTCCAGTACGAGATGGTCACGCAGCTCACCGGCGTGCCAGTCGCGGTCACGCCCCCCGGCCACGAGTACAAGATGGGGTTCACCACCGTACTGGCGCTGCCTGGCGACGGAGGGGTCGTCCCCGACCCACTGGGGCATCCGCTACCCCCCGTCGAGCCCGACCAGCAGCAATCGATGTTGTCGATGGGCAGGCCGCCCTCGGGGACGGTGAGGCTCTCCGCCTCCTCCTGAATGACGCCCTCGGTGAAGTCGGACTGGCCGATCAGCGAATTGCCCGTCACCAGGTTGCCCCCCCCGGTGGTCGGGTCGGTCGCGGCGCACGCCGTGAACTCCGCGGTTGGGCTGCTGACGGCCGCGGAGCAGTCGAGGAGCGCGGCGACACCGGTGGAGGTGGTGGTCGCCACCGTGAAGCCGTCGTCATAGGTGGAGAAGCCGCTGACCGAGGCGACGTCGATGTTATACGTACCCCCGCCGGTGGGGTTGATGGCTTGCGTCGGCTGGAGGCTGGACACGGTCGTCTCCAGGCCGTCGCAGCTCCAGGCGCCGGAGGAGGAGACGGTCGGATCGGCGCAGGCGCTGCTCCACTGAGTGTTGTAGCTCGGGTTCGTGTACACGCTGGCGTAGCGGGCGCCGTCGCGGACCACGGTGGCGATGTTGTTGACGTGCTCCAGGTAGTAGCCGTAGTCGAAGATCGAGATGGCAAGCACCAGCAGCACCGGCAGGATGAGGGCGAACTCGACCATCGACTGGCCGCTGCGCCGCGCCCGGTGGCGGGGGCGGCGGCGGGGCTCTGGCTCTCTCCCGCGAGTTCTCATCACCGATGCATCACTCCTGCGGCAGCGCTGGCAGCGCTCGCACCTCAAGGCTAGCCCGCCGCCTCTGCGATTCCTGTCAACGAACCGCGACCGTCCGGTAACAGCATGGCCGCCGAAACCGGAGAGGCGGGCTCAGCCCACCAGACCCCCCGGTCCCCCGGCGTTCAGCTCGACGTCGTTGTCCAGCTGATAGGAGAAGGGGTTCGGGTCGGTCCAGTCGAACTCGTGACACATGAGTTCGTCTTGCGCATTGAGCGCCATGTAATTCGCGTCGATCTGCAGATAGTCGACGACGACGGGGGCGCCCAGCGGCGTGGTGCAGGAGTTCCCACTGGTCGTCAACGGTGTGTTCGTGTTGGTGCCCCCGACTTCGGGCGAGTAGTTGGCCATGATGTAGGTGGCGCGTGCGGCGTAGATTGCGCCGTTGTGGTCGCTGTCGGGATCGGGGGTCTCGGTCGCCGTCACTATCGGCGAGGTGTTGTTCTGGTCGTAGAGGATGCCGAGGTTGGTCCAGCTCCCGCTGCTCTGCGGGAAGATGTTCCACTGGTAGTCGCAGTAGTTCTTGTTCTTCGGGTCCACTCCGTCGCTGCTGCACGTGGTGATGCTGGAGCCGGTGAGGTTGTAGGTGTCGAGGATGAACTCAGCCCCGGCCTGCCCCTCATTGTTGTTGTAGTTGCAGGCGGCCGGGCCCACACTGCCGCTGACACCATTGAAGTCGTTGGTGGAGCAGACGAAGTCGAGGGTGACGCCCTGGTCACAGCTGGAGTGCGTCGTGCCCGCCTCTGACTCGACGGTGGGATCGTCGCCCTCGATGGTGAGACCTTGGTAAATGATGTAGAGACCGGTATCGAAGATCACGTCGAGACCGTCACCGTCGGAGAGGCAGGTCTGGCCGCCGGGCAGCTCCGTGCCGCCGGTCGCCGTCCCGTCGATCGTGATCTGCCCGTAGCAGCCGGGCTTTAGGGTGTCCGCCGAGGTGGGCGAGCTGCTGGTGATGGTCACGCTGGCGGTGCAGGTGGTGTAGGTATCGACGTTCGGCATCTGCAGGTTGGCCAGAGGATCGGGGATCGGCGTGGTGCCAGTCTGCGGGTTCGAGGCCGGCTCCCAGGTGGGCGTGCAGTTGTCGGTGTAGGTGCCGGCGACGTCGACGATGCCGTTGGCCGAGGAGCCCTCGGTGTCGAGGGTGGCGGCGTCGCCGATCCCTCCCTCGCAGTCGAGATTCCCGTTCACGGCGACGTTGGATCCGTCAGTTGCCAGGTCGAGACCGTCAGAGTTGGATGCGATGCTGAGGCCGTTGGCGCTCTGGTTGTAGCCGTTGGGTTGGGCCAGGATGCAGAGCACGCAGTTCAGGTAGAGCTCACCGCTGCTGCCGCTCGTCCCGCCACTCACCTGGGCCACGGCCTGGTCGCCGATCGAGAAGGACTTCGACTTGGTGACGAGGCTGCTGAGATAGTGGTAGGCGGTGCTTCCGACGCTGGCCCCGGCATCGGCGACGCTTTTCGGAGCGGTCCCGCAGTCGCTGTTGAGATCGGTTACCTCGGTGGCGACCTGGGTTGAGTTATCCACGTTCGCAACGGAGGCGGTGCACCCGGTGGGCGGCGTCCCCGGGTACGTGGTGTAGAAGCTCACGTTCAGGGAGCAGGGGGCGGAGGGGCCGGTGCAGTCGAGCTGGGCCACGTTGACCGCCGCCGCGAAGGCGCCGCTCACCTCTGCGCCCTGGGTGTTTGCATGCGAGTAGATCCAGTAGCTGGCCGCCAGGGCGGCGGCGTCGGAGACGTCCTGGTCGGTGCGCGACTGGTCGTAGGCCACGCCGGTGTCGATTGCGAGCGCCGCGAAACCGGTGAGGACGACCATCAGCAGGGCCATCAGGGGGATGATCTGGCCGTGCTGGCGGGAACGACGCCGGACCCTCGGGCGCGCGCAGCCTGCCTCACGGGCGGCGGCCCAGGTGGGAGAGGGGTGGCCCGGGGGCGCAAACGACCGGGCCGGCTGTGCTGCCATCGCGCCAAATGTAGAAGGGCCCCGTAACGGGCCGGTGCCACCCCGGTCGCAAGCCGCAGGTCCGGCTGTGGAGAAGCACCGACGGTCCGCGCCGCGACACGGGGGCACGAGTTGGGAGCCACCACCGGCTCCGACCGGTCGCCCACGCCCACGGGCCCACCGGATCTCCGGACCGCCCCCTGCCTAGCCCACGTCCCGGGCCACGGTGTGGACGTCACGGACCTGCTCCAGCCGCTCCAGGAGGCGGCTGAGCTGGGTCAGGTTCGAGATCTCGACGATCGCCGAGATCACCGCGGTCCGGTCGTCGTAGACCTGGACGTCGGCCCCCGCCAGGTTGATCTTGGACTCGGCGATCACGGCGGCGATGTCGCGGAGCAGGCCGGTCCGGTCCCAGGCCTCGACCTTGATGTTGACGGGATAGACCTGGTGGGTGCCCCTCTCCCACTCCACCTCAACCAGGCGGTCGGGGTCCTGGGCGTGCCGGATGCTGGTGCAGCTGGCCCGGTGGACGGTGACCCCCTTGCCCCGGGTGACGTAGCCCCGGATCGGCTCCCCGGGCAGGGGGTTGCAGCAGCGCCCGAAGCTGGTGAGCATGTTGCCCACCCCGTGCACCCTCACCTCCCCGCTGGGCACCGCCGCCGGCGAGGTGAGCGGGATGGCCAGCCCGTGGCCGTCCCCCTCGCTGGGGGTGTCGCGGTCGGCGTGGCGGAGCACCACGGTCCGGCTGCTCAGCTCACCGTAGCCGATCGCCGCCAGGAAGTCGTCAGCCGTGGAGAACTTGAAGTCGCGGGCCAGCTCCAGGAGGCCGTCCTCCTTGAGCGACGCCAGCGTGGTCTGGCGCAGCCGCCGCAGCTCCTTGTCGAGCATCTCCCGCCCCTTGACGACGTTCTCCTCGCGCCGCTCCTTCTTGAACCATTGCCGGATCTTCTCCCGGGCGGTCGAGGTCTTGACGAAGTTGAGCCAGTCCCGGGAGGGGCCGTGGGGAGCCTTGGTGGTCAGGATCTCGACGATGTCGCCGTTGACCAGGTGGTAGTCGAGAGGGACCATCCGGCCGTTGACCTTGGCCCCGATACAGTGGTGGCCGACCGCGGTGTGGACCCGGTAGGCGAAGTCGACGGCGGTGCTCCCCGCCGGCAGCGAGCGGACGTCGCCCTTGGGAGTGAAGACGAAGACCTCGTCCTGGAAGATGTCGACCTTGACGGTGTCGACGAAGGCCTCGGCGTCGAGCAGCTCCTTCTGCCAGTCCATCAGCAGGCGCAGCCAGGTGTAGCGCTCGTCGAAGCGGACCTGCTGGGGACCCGCCTTGTAGTGCCAGTGGGCGGCGACCCCGTACTCGGCGGTGCGGTGCATCTCGAGAGTGCGGATCTGCACCTCGACCGGCTCGCCGGTGTGGGAGATCACGGTGGTGTGGAGAGACTGATAGCCGTTGCCCTTGGGCATGGCGATGTAGTCCTTGAACCGCCCCGGGATCGGCTTCCAGAGGTGATGCACCACCCCCAGGGCGGTGTAGCAGTCCTTGACCGAGTCGACGACCACCCGCACCGCCATGAGGTCGTAGATCTCCTCGAACTCCTTCTGCTGGCGGCCCATCTTGTCGACGATGCTGTAGACGTTCTTGGACCGGCCGCTCAACTCGGCGCGGACCCCCACCGCCTCCAGCTCGCGCTGGAGGATCTCGCTGACGTCGCGGACGAAGGTCTCCCGCTGCTCCCGGCCGCTGCGCAGCTTGGCCTCCACGGCGTGGTACCGGTCGGGCTCGAGCTGGGCGAAGGAGAGGTCCTCCAGCTCGGCCTTGAACTGCCAGATGCCGAGGCGGTGGGCGAGCGGGGCGTAGATGTCGAGGGTCTCCTGGCTGATCCGGCGCCGCCGCTCCTCGGTGTGGGCACCGACGGTGCGCATGTTGTGGAGGCGGTCGGCCAGCTTGATGAGCACCACCCGGATGTCCTCGGCCATCGCCACCAGCATCTTGCGGATGTTCTCGGCCTGGGCCTGCTCGCGGGTGTGGACGTGGATCTTGCCCAGCTTGGTGACACCCTCGACCAGTCGCGCAATCGGTTCGCCGAAGGCCTGCCGGATCTCGTCCAGGGTGACCTCGGTGTCCTCCACGGTGTCGTGGAGCAATGCGGCCGCCAGGGTCTCGGCGTCGAGACGGAGGTCGCTGAGCAGCACCGCCGCCGCCAGCGGGTGCTCGACGTAGGGCTCCCCCGAGAGCCGGAACTGGCCGTCGTGGGCGCGCTCGGCAAGCTGGAACGCCCGCCGGAGCATGTCGCGATCCGACTCGGAGAGGTAACCGGTCCGGGTCTCCAGGTCTGTGAAGGGCATCGCTGTCACCGAGTGTACCGGCCACCCGGGTCGCGCAATCGAGGTGGCCGGCCCCCAGGCGGGCTATGATCCGCAAGCGATGACCGCCACGGGCGGGCCGTACGGCCCGCCGCCCCCGCCGCCGCCCGCTCCCCCCCCGGGGGCCCCGCGGAGCGAGGATGGGCGGTACTGGTGGGACGGGTCGCGATGGAATCCCGTGCCGCCCCAGGCTCCGCCCGTCGTTGCCGCGGCTGCCCAGCTCAGCCCGGACGGTCGCTACCGGTGGGATGGCACGACGTGGGCTCCCGTCCCGGCGCCCGTGGCCGCCCCGCCGCCACCACCCGCGCCCGTCCAGCCCTGGGCCGCGGCGCCGCAGCTCCCGGCGCCCCCGCCGGCGCCGGCGGTGTACCCGGGCGCGACCCCCGTCCCCTGGGCGGCGCCCCCCGCCCCGGTCGCGCGGAGCTCGGGGACTCGCTGGCTGGTCGTCGGGCTGGTGGTGGTCGTGCTGCTGGCCGCAGGCATCGGTGCGTACCTGCTGACCCGGCCCAAGGGGTCCGGCGGGCTGGCCTCGGAGACGCCGACCCAGATCGTCCAGGCGGCCACGGCGGCGGTGAAGAACGTCAGCGGCTTCGAGGCGTCGGCGACGGGCAATTTCGGCAACGGCGTCACCGCCTTCGACTTCAAGGTCCACGGTTCCGACATCGACGGCACCGTGACCCTGAGCGGCAGCGTCATCGACCTGGACGTGATCGGCGGCAACGTCTACTTCAAGGCGCCGCTCGCGTTCTGGACCGCGGAGGGTGCGTCCAGCGCCGAGGCCGGACAGTTCGCAGCCGAGTGGGTGGAGGCCCCGGCGGGGTCGTCGACAGCCTCCGACTTCTCGGGGCTCAGCTCCCTGACCGACATCTCCGCGGTCCTGGAGAACCACGGCACGCTGACCGCCGGCGGGACCGGGACGGTGGACGGCCAGGCCGTCGTCTTCGTCAGGGACTCGACCAACGGCGGCACCCTCGCCGTCGCCACCTCCGGGACCGCCTACCCGGTGCAGCTGTCGCAGACGAGCGGGTCCTCGACCGGGGTGATGACCTACTCGAACTGGAACGCCGTCGCCGCCTTCACCCCGCCGCCCAATCCCTTCACCATCCCCAGCAGCTGACGTCGCGGCGTCCTCCTTCGGGGCCGGATCGGCCGTGGCATCGGATCCCGGCCCGCCCTGGGTGACCGTTCCGCCCCCTCGCTTTCGCCAGGCGCGCGCGGGGCGGATATGCTTCGGGCTCGGATGAGCGACTCAGGTGGAGGCTCCGACCAGCCGCCGGTGACGCCGCCGGGTGTGCCATTCAGCGCCGACCGCCGCTTCTGGTGGGACGGCCAGCGCTGGCGGCGGGCTCCCTCCCGGCCGGTGATCCCACCTGCCGCCGCGCCCGGACCGCCCGCGCCGCCCTCGATCCCGTCCCTTCCCGAGCCGGCCGGCTGGCAGGTCAGGCCCCCCGCGCCAGCCTCCCCCCTCCCCGTGCCGAGCCCGCCCGGCCTGGAGGCCCCGGTCCCGCACGCCTCCCCCGGGGTCCCGGCGTGGCAGGTCCGCCCCGGCCCCGAGCAGTGGGCGTCGCCGACCGTGGCATCGGAACCACCCCCACCGCCGGAGCCCGCGCCCGCGCCGCTCGCCCCGACCGCTCCGTCACCCTCCTGGGGGCCACCCTCCCCGCCGCAGCCGAACGCGGAGCGCTGGGGCTCTCCCCCGCCGTGGGCGCCGCCCCTGTCCGCTACGCCTCCCGCGCAGGAGTGGATGCAGACCTCCCCGTGGGCTGGGCCCTCCGCGCCGCCCCCGGCTCCCCCGGCGCCGGCCGGCGCCGACCTGGCGGCAGGGGGGGCACCCCCTCCGGGGCCGCCTCAGCCGCCACCGCCGCCCGGCGGCGGGCCGGCTCCCGCCCGTCCGGGGCCTCCCCCGCCTCCCCGCCCCGCCCGACCGCCGGCGGAGCTGCTCCAACCCCTGCCCGCCCCGCGCCGGCGGCCCGACAAGCCGGCGCCGCGATCACCGTTTCGCTGGATCCTGCTCCTGCTCATCCTGGCGGTGCTCCTCGTCGTCGCGTACCTCTACATCTACGCGCGCAGCACCTGACCGGCGGGAGCCTGACCCGGGGGTGCCGGGGCCGCACACCCTCAATACGCGCGGGCGATCAGCGCGACCTCGGACGAGGCCTCGCCGCAGGCGAGGCAGCGCCCCGCCTCCCCACTCCGGTCACGGCGGAGCACCCGCACGGTGAGGGCATGGGATGCCGCCTTGACCGCCTCCTCGCACTCCGGACGCGCGCAGAAGGGCGCGTTGGCGAACACCGGCCGGGCCTCGAAGGCGGCGCGCAGCGCAGCGAGGCTCTCCACCTCCACGGTGCGCTCCTCCAGCATGGTCTGGGCACGGGCTCGGAGCCGGGTCTGAGCCTCGTCGAGGTGCGCCGCCAGCCGCGTGCCCACCCCCTCCAGGGGCTCGGTCCAGCTCTCCCCGTCCACGCGCCGGGTGAGCGTGACCTGGCCGGCGGCGAGGTCGCGGGCTCCCACGGTGATCCGGAGCGGCACTCCGCGCAGCTCCCAGTGGGCGTACTTCTCGCCGGGGCGGATGCCCTCGCGGCGGTCGACCCGCAGGCGAACCTCCCCGGCCTCGGCCTCGACGCTCTGGCAGGCCTCCTCCACGGCCGCCGACCCCTCGGGGTCGTTGCTCCGGGTGACCGGCACGACCACCACCTGGATGGGGGCGACGCGGGGCGGCATCACCAGGCCGGCGTCGTCGCCGTGGGCCATGATCAGCCCCCCGATGATCCGCGTCGACAGCCCCCACGAGGTCTGGAAGGGATTCTGGAGGGCGTTCTCCCGGTCGCTGAAGCTGATCCCGTAGGCGCGGGTGAAGTTCTGACCGAGCTGATGCGAGGTGCCCGACTGGAGTGCCCAGCCGTCGCTCATCATGGCCTCGATGGAGAGCGTGTACTCGGCGCCGGCGAACTTCTCGGACTCGGTCTTGCGCCCGGCCACCACCGGGATCGCCAGCCACTCCTCGGCCAGCTCGCGGTAGCAGTCGAGCATCCGGTCCACCTCCTCGACCGCCTCCGCCCGGGTCTCGTGGAAGGTGTGGCCCTCCTGCCAGAGGAACTCGGTGGTGCGCAGGAAGAGGCGCGTGCGCCGCTCCCAGCGCAGGATGTTGCACCACTGGTTGATCAGCACCGGCAGGTCGCGGTAGCTGTGGATCCAGTCGGCGAACATCGAGCAGATGATGGTCTCGGAGGTGGGCCGGATCGCCAGCCGCTCCTCCAGCTCCTTCTGCCCGCCCTGGGTCACCCAGGCCACCTCGGGAGCGAAGCCCTCGACGTGCTCCGCCTCCTTGCGCAGGTAGGACTCGGGGATGAGCAGCGGGAAGTACATGTTCTCGTGCCCGGTTCGCTTGATCATGTCGTCGAGGGCGCGCTGGATCCGCTCCCAGAGCGCGTAGCCGTAGGGGCGGATGACCATGCAGCCCCGCACCGGCGCGTAGTCGGCCAGCTCGGCGCGGCGGACCGTATCCGTGTACCAGCGGTCGAAGTCGTCGGCCTTGCGGGTGATCGCCTTGGGCATCGGCGGCCGTTCGTCAGCCATGGCCGCCGAGTCTACCCGGTGCGGCCGCGCTCAAGACCACGCCCGCGTCTCCGGCGCGTGCGAATGCCCCCGCGCTTCAGACGACGGCGAGCGGTGTCAGCGGGCGGGGCGGGGCCTCGACGCCGTCACTCAGCCCCACCGGCAGCGGCTTGCCGGCGGCGAGCAGCTCGGCGTCCTCGGCGGCCACGGCGCGCAGCTCGGCAATCAGGGTGTCGATCAGCTCGCTCTCGGGGAGCGAGGCCACCACCCGGCCGCTCTTGAAGAGCGCCCCCTTGTGCTTGCCCCCGGCGATGCCGATGTCGGCGTGCATCCCCTCGCCCGGGCCGTTGACGACGCAGCCCATCACCGACACCGTGAGGGTCCGGTGGATGCCCCGCATCGCCTCCTCGACCCGCTTGACCATGGGGAACATGTCGATCTCCAGGCGGCCGCAGGTGGGGCAGGCCACCAGGTTCGGCCCCGGGGGCCTGTCCTCCAGGTTGGCGAGGATCTGGCGGGCCACCCGGACCTCCTCCTCCGGCTCGCCGACCAGCGAGACCCGGATGGTGTCGCCGATGCCCTCGGAGAGGAGGATGCCGATGCCCATCGCGCTCTTGATGCTGCCGGTGTCCACGGGGCCGGCCTCGGTGAGCCCGAGGTGGAGCGGGTAGCGGTTGCCCAGGGCGGCGAACCTGCGGTTGGCCGCCAGGTTGGTGGCGACGTCCGACGCCTTCAGCGAGACCTTGATCTGGTGGAAGTCGAGCTCCTCGAGGATGCGGATGTGGCCGAGGGCGGCCTCCACCATCAGCTCCGCGGTCTCCTCGACGCTGCCGCCCCGGCCGCGCTCCAACCCCTTGCGCCCGGGGATGCTGCCGGCGTTGACCCCGATGCGCATCGGGACGTCACGCGCCTTGGCCTCGCGTGCGATGTCGGCCACCTTGGCCGAATCGGTGATGTTGCCGGGGTTGAGCCGCAGGCAGGCGACCCCGGCCTCGAGCGCCTCCAGGGCCCGGGGGGCGTCGTAGTGGACGTCGGCGACGATCGGCACCGGCGAGCCGCGGACGATCTCGCGCAGGGCACGGCCCGCCTCCGGGGTGTCGCAGGTCACCCGCACGATGTCCGCCCCCGCCGCGGCCGCCCTCTCGATCTGAGCGAGGGTGGCGCTCACGTCCTCGGTCTGGGTCTTGGTCATGGTCTGGACCGAGATCGGAGCGGCGCCGCCGATCACCACCCCACCGACGTTGATCGGGACGGTGCGGCGCCGGTTGGGGGGTGTCATCTCAGGGGGCGCCTCCGGCGAGCTGGTGGATGTTGCTGATGGTGATGATCACCACGAACAGGATAATGAAGGCGAGGCTGATGGCGATCGCGACCGCCTGGGGCGTGGCCGCCAGCCGGCGCCGGCGGACCGCCTCGATGGCGATGAAGAGCAGCCGGCCCCCGTCGAGGAAGGGGATGGGCAGGACGTTGATGAAGCCCACCGCCAGGCTGATCAGGCCGATCAGCCAGATGAACTGGACCCACCCCTGGCGGACCGCGGTGCCGGCGGCGGCGGCGATGCCGACCGGACCCTCGAGCTGCTGGGTGGCCTGCGAGGGCTGGGTGAAGAGCTGGCCGATGACCTGCGCCTCGTCGACGAGGTAGGTGGGGATCAGCCCGAAGCCGTCGCGCAGCGCCTGGATGGGCGCCTCCCCGGCCACCCCGGCGCCGAACCCGATCCGCCAGGCCGCCTGGGCGTACGCGGTCTGGCTGCCGTTGCCGTCGCGGACGCCGCTGATCTGGACGTTCGTGAAGCGATCGCTGGAGTCGCCCTCGAGGAAGCCGCTGATCGTCACCGTGGCCCCCCCGCCGAGGATTGCCGCCGGGTCACCGCTGCCGGGGGACGCCCCATTGACGGAGGTCACGACCAGGGCACCCCCGGCGAGCTTGCCGGGAAAGCTGCTGGGCTGGTCGAGGGCGTAGACGACCAGCTCCGGGGTGATCCCCACGGTGTGATCCTTGCCGTCGGTGCCCTGGTAGGTGACCGGCATGGTCTGGCCGTCACCGCTCTGCACGGCCGCGTAGAAGTCGTCGTCGGTGGCGGTCGTGGACGCGTAGCTGATCGGCCGGCCGGCGACGCTCAGGACGACGTCACCGCTGACCAGACCCGCCCGGGCCGTCGGCTCCCCCGCCACCACCGTGGAGGGGGTCGGCTGGGCGAAGACGACACTCAGGCAGAATCCGCCGAAGATGATGTTGCTGACCACCCCGGCCACGATGACCGCCACCTTCCACGGGATCTTCGCCCGGTAGAAGTTGCGCTCCCCGGCGTCCGCCTCACCCTCCAGGCCCAGCATCCCCGCCATCTGGACGTACCCGCCGAGGGGCAGCACCCGGACGGCGTAGAGGGTCTCGCCGCGCCGGAACTTGAAGATGGCGGGGCCGAAACCCACCGAGAAGCCGTCGACCCGGATCTTGGCGAGCTTGGCGACCACGAAGTGGCCGCCCTCGTGGACGACCACCACCAGGGTGATGACCACCGCGAAGGCGAGGATGGTGACGACGACCCCGGCCACGCCGTTCATGGGGTGGCGGCGCCTCCGGTGGGCAGGGCCAGGGCCTCGCCGACCCGCCGGCGGGCCCATCCGTCGGCGTCGAGGACGTCCTCCAGGGAGGGTTCGGCCACCTGCGGCGCCGCCTCCACCGCCTCGGCCACCAGGCTCGTGATCTGGTCGAAACGGCAGGCCCCGTGCAGGAAGGCGTCGACGCCGACCTCGTTGGCGGCGTTGAGCACCGCGGGCACCACCCCGCCCCGCTCGCCGGCCCGGCGGGCCACGCCCACCGCCGGGAAGCGCCGGGGATCCAGGGGCAGCAGCCGGAGCGGCGACAGCGCGACCAGATCGGCGTGGGGGGCGATGCCGGGCAGGCGCTCTCCGTCGGCGAGGGCCAGGGCGATGGGGAGGCGCATGTCGGGAACGCCCAGCTGGGCCTTGGTGGCCCCGTCCCGGAACTCGACCATCGAGTGGATCACCGAGCCCGGGTGGATCAGGACGTCGATGCGCCGGTAGTCGACGTCGAAGAGGAAGTGGGCCTCGATGATCTCCAGCCCCTTGTTCATCATGGTGGCGCTGTCGATGGTGATCTTGGGGCCCATGCTCCAGGTGGGATGGCGGAGCGCCTCCTCGGGGGTGACGGCGGCGAGGGTGGCCGGGTCGCGCTCCCGGAAGGGCCCGCCGCTGGCGGTGAGGATGAGGCGCTCGACGCTCGCCGGGTCCTCGCCGCGCAGGCACTGCCAGAGCGCGGAGTGCTCGCTGTCGATGGGCACGATGCGGGCGCCGGCGAGCCGGGAGCGGGCCCGGACCACCTCTCCGGCCATCACCAGGACCTCCTTGGTGGCGGTGGCCACCGTGGTCCCGGCATCCAGGGCGGCCAGGGTGGGCCGGAGCGCCGCCGCCCCGGTGATGGCGACGCAGACCACGTCGGCGGGGAGGGCGGCGATCTCGCAGGCCGCCTCCAGGCCGGACCCCCATCCCGCCGGGAGCTCGACGCCCGGGGCCGGCGCCACCACGGCGGCCCGGGGTATCCCCAGGCGCTCGGTCAGCGAGCGCAGCGCGGTGACATCGTGCCCGGCGACGGCTCCCACCAGATGGAAGCGCTCGGGGAAGCGGGAGACGACGTCGACCACCTGGCGGCCGATCGACCCGGTGGCCCCCAGGAGGACGACGCGCCGGGGTGGCGCCGCGGGCTTCCTGAGCTCCATGGGGTTGGGGGCCGGCCTCCGGGGTGCGCTGATGGTGGGGGGCGGCACGGGCCGCCCTGCCGGTGCCGGGATCACCGGAAGGCGATGAGCACCAGCAGGCAATATACGGCCGGCCCGGCCAGGAGCAGGCCGTCGAGGCGGTCGAGGAGGCCGCCGTGCCCGGGAATCAGCCACCCCGAGTCCTTCACGCCCGCCTGGCGCTTGAGGGCCGATTCGGCGAGGTCGCCGGCCTCGGCGGCGACCGCGATGAGCAGCCCCATCCCGACCGCGGCGAAGGGGTTGAGCGAGATCACCAGGACGCCGGCGATGCCGGCCACCAGCATGCCGCCGACGGCACCCCCCACCGCCCCCTCGACCGACTTTCGCGGCGAGATCGAGGCGAAGAAGGGGTGGCGCCCGAAGGCGTGGCCGGTGAAGTAGGCGAGGGTGTCGGTGGCCACCACCGCCCCGACCACGATGGCGAGCAGGCGCAGCCCCACCCCGGGGGCGGCGCCCGGCCAGTGGTAGAGGCCGAGCAGGCTGCCCAGACCGATGCCGAGGTAGAGCGCTCCGCCCAGACCGGCCGCCCAGCCCTCCCACGGGGTGCGCAGGAGCACGCCCGCCGCGACCCCCGCCAGCAGAGCCACCGGGAGGATCACCTCGAGATTGCCGCCGGCACCGGGGAGCACCGCCCGCTCCGCCAGCCAGATGGTGAGGGCGATGACCAGCCAGCGCGGGGCGGGCACGGGGATCCGGCCGAGCAGGCCGGCCAGCTCCCAGGCCCCGACGGCGGCGGCGGCCCCGACCATGACGTCGAGGGGGATGCCGCCGAGGTAGATGGCCGCCGCCGACACCAGGATCAGGACGGCACCGGAGGCCACCCGGGGCGCCAGGTTCATCCGCCGGCGCGGCAGCGCGGCGGCCGGCGCGCTGGCATCGGCGGCGGGCGCGGGGGTGTCGGCGGCCCCCACGCCGACGGCATGGAGCGCGCCCGGCGCCGGCGGGATGGTCACCGCGCTCCGGAGCCGGCGGCGGCCGCGACCCCGGCGCCCGCGCCCGGGCTGTCCACCACCTGTCCGAAGGTGCGCCGCCGCGAGCGGAAGTCGCCG
>Ga0326727_10004802_pt1 | contig 39771 bp, 37 predicted proteins | sample MB2enrmetagenome_FD_207643 | JGI IMG/M metagenome (GOLD analysis project Ga0326727, IMG submission 207643) | Lab enriched peat soil microbial communities from McLean, Ithaca, NY, United States - MB29MY | ecosystem: Environmental > Terrestrial > Soil > Wetlands > Peat | place: USA: New York...
ATGACTTGAAGAATCGGATACTCAAAGGAATTGCTGAAATCAACGAGTCACCTGTACCATTTCGTTGGAAAAAATTCGATCTGGGTCTTGTATAATATGTAACCTTATTTATGAAACGATCTACTAGATAGTGATAATGCTCGTCAGTACTTTCGATGCTTGTTCCAGGGGCAAGCCGTGCGTTTCGCTAACCGCCCCTACTGATGTGGTCCTTAACTAGCATAACTTCGACCAGTCTAATCTACGCGTCATCTACAACTGGGCAAATATCCAAGGCGCCCGACCTTGTGATTGAAGTCCTTTCTCCTTCCACTTGACTTAGGGAAAAACGGGAGAAAAAGTCCATCATCAAGCGCTTCGGCGTTGGTGCATACATCCCCTTCCACCCCCGCGTCGAGATCGAGGACCACTTTTGGCTGGTGGGAGCTCGTAACCTGTCGGAGGACGTTTTCAACTGGGATGGGACGCTCACCCTGGCTACCTTCCCCGGCCTGATGCTGAACCTATGGGAGATATTAGAAAACTATCCCTTCCAACAAAATCGGAAATACCCTCTGATTCCTTGGTGAATAATTGATATACGCTATCCCCTTTTACATCTTTTCCTTCATCTTCGGCGCTGTGGTCGGCTCTTTCCTGAATGTCTGCATCTGCCGGCTGCCTAAGAAGGAATCAGTGGTATTCCCACCTTCCCATTGCCCGAATTGTGATTATGTGATCCCTTTTTACGATAATATCCCCATTTTGAGTTATCTTGTCCTGGCAGGCAGGTGCCGTTCCTGCAAGGGGCGCATCTCGCCGCAGTACCCGCTTGTCGAGCTGATCAACGCTTTATTGACCCTTTTCCTGTTCATGAAGTTCGGTCCGTCTCTGGCTTTTCTGGTCCTGTTTCTCTTCTGCTCGGCCATGGTGGTGGTCACCTTTATCGACCTTGAACACCAGATCATTCCCGATGTCATCTCCCTTTCCGGAATCGTTGCCGGTTTTATATTCTCTTTCTTCATACCGCAACTTGGGTGGCTTAACTCGCTTATCGGCATCGCGGTCGGCGGGGGGAGTCTATTTCTGGTCGCCTACGTATATGAATTCCTCACCAAAAAAGAGGGTATGGGCGGCGGTGACATTAAGCTCCTGGCCATGATGGGCGCTTTTTTCGGCTGGCGGGCGATACCCTTCATTATTTTTATCAGTTCACTGATAGGTTCGGTGATCGGTATTACCGTCATGCTCCTCCAGAAAAAAGATGCCAAACTGGCGATCCCGTTCGGTCCCTTCCTTGCTCTCGGAGCAATTTTGTATATATTTTTCGGCAGACAGGTGATACATTGGTACCTGAGCCTCAGCGGCTGGACGGGGGGGTGAAGCCTGAGATGTTTTACACTGCCGCAAAACTGAGTGACCGATGAGTCGATCGTTTCGTATCAGTCTGACTTTTGCGCTCCTTTCGTCCCTTGCCTGCCTGCTGGTCCTCACCTGGATTCTGCTCAGTCTTATTTCTTTCAAAACCGCGGAAAAAGACCTCCTCGCCCAGAAAAACGAGGAAGCCCGAGTCCTTCTCGCCTCATTTATAAGCATTTTCCCCATCCCTTCAACCTCTATTAACAGTGGATCTACAGTCGCCGCCCTTGTCGGCAACCTTGCCCGGGAAAAGGATTTTGCTGGGTTCAGGGTGATAGATCTCCGGGGTAAAACGGTTTATTCCTTTAACGACAATAAAGGGGTCGATCCGGTCTTGAGTGAAACCATGAAAACAGGGGGGGAATCCTTTACTTTTTCCCGGGACGGCAACGTCATTTTCCGTTACGCGGCACTTCGCAACAATGGCGGGATTGCCGGCGCGGCACGGTTGGCACTCTCTCTTTCCGGGGAATATGAGCGGATGAAAAGGTCACGGCATACTTTTCTCGCCTATTTTATTCTTGATTTCTTTCTGCTCCTGGCAATTGGTTCGTATCTTTTGTCGCGCATCGTCGTTGTTCCCATCAGGAAGCTCCTCACCGCAACCGAACGGATTGCCGCGGGCGAATACAGCCACACGGTCCCAGTTCCGGGGGGCGCGGAGATAGCTGAGCTTGCCGAATCATTCAACGCAATGCTGGCGGCCTTGAGAAGCAAGCAGGAAGAGGCCGAAGCGTACATGAAATCACTGGAAAAGGCAAACAGCGATCTGCAGGCCGCCCGTGAAGAGACTATCCGAACGGAAAAGCTTGCTTCCATTGGGCTCCTTGCCGCCGGCATGGCCCACGAGATCGGCACGCCCCTGGCGGCCATCATTGGCTACTCGGGAATACTGCACGATGAGTTGGAAGGCGATGCCCCGAAGGCCGATTATCTACGCCGAATCGAGCAGGAATCAGCTCGCATCGACCGCATTGTCCGCGACCTATTGAATTACGCTCGCCCGACCACTGCGGAATACGAGGAAGTGAATGTGGCCGCGCTGCTAACCGATACCCTTGACATGCTGGAGAGGCAGGGTATCTTCAAGAGAATCAAAACCTCTCTGGAGGTTGAGGAAAATATTCCGCATCTTTTCGTTGACCGGAACCAGTTGTTGCAGGTATTGATAAACCTGATTGTCAATGCCAGGGACGCAATGCCCAACGGGGGAGAGATCGCGGTTCGCGCCTATGCCGGAGAAATGCGGATGAGCCCCGTGAGAAGCTCCCATTCCCCCCCTTACATAACTATGGGGAGGCGTAAGGAAGATTTTCAGGGAGCGTTTCGGGCTTCGTTTTTATCTGGCCGATCCTTCACAAACTGTGTTAAGATTGATATCCTCGACAGCGGCACAGGAATAAATGAGCAGTATATGGGGAAGATATTCGATCCCTTTTTTACCACCAAAGAGCCTGGTAAGGGGACCGGCCTCGGGCTATCTATTTCCGCCAGGATTATCGATGCCTTTGGCGGTAGGATAACCGTGGAAAGCGCAAAAGGGAAAGGGAGCAGGTTTGTTATCTGGCTGCCGCTGGCAGGAGATAATGGTAATGAGCAAACAAGGGCGCGTTTATGAAAAAGAATCGTAGCGACAATATACCCATCCTCGTTGTGGATGATGAAGAAAACCTGCGCCACATGCTTTTGGTCCTGCTCTCCAGGGAGAGATACCAGGTTGATCTGGCGACAAACGGTGAGGAAGCGTTGCAGATGGCGCTCAAGACCAACTATGATTTTATCCTGAGTGACATAAAGATGCCGGTCATGGATGGCGCGGAATTTCTTTCAAAGGCCATTGAGAACGGAATTCAGAGCACAATAATCATGATGTCTGCTTACGGCACCATGGATACCGCCATTGAATGCATGAAGAAGGGAGCCTACGATTACATCTCCAAGCCGTTTAAAAATGATGAGATTCTGCTAGTCCTTAAAAAAGCCGCGGAACGCGAACGGCTGAAGGAGGAGAACAGGCAGTTGAAAAAGGAACTGCGGCGGGAAGTTTCCTTTGCCGATATCGTCAGCAGGAACCCGCGCATGCTAGAGATTTTCGCGCTTATAGAGAAAGTCTGTGATTACAAGACATCGGTCCTGATACTGGGAGAATCCGGAACCGGCAAAGAGCTGATCGCCAAGGCGCTCCACTATCACAGCATACGTAAAAACGCACCGTTCGTGGCGGTGAATTGCGGGGCCATACCGCATACTCTGCTTGAATCTGAGCTGTTCGGCCATGTCAAGGGTGCCTTCACCGATGCCTCTACGGATAAGGCCGGTCTGTTTGTACAGGCCGACTGCGGCACCCTTTTTCTCGACGAAATCGGGGAAATGCCCCTCCCCTTGCAGGTCAAGCTCCTGCGGGTTCTCCAGGACGAAGAGATCAGGCCAGTGGGGTCGTCATCCGTGAAAAAGGTCAATGTCAGGGTAATTTCCGCTACCGCGAAAGATCTGGAACAGGAGATCGACGCCGGCAGATTCCGCAAGGACCTCTATTTCCGACTTAATGTATTAGGCATAAGGCTTCCTCCTCTACGGGAAAGGAGCGAGGATATCCCCCTCCTCGTCGATCATTTTCTGGCAAAACATGGGGAATTGTTCTGCAAAGGAGAGGTACGCCTTTCCGACGATGCCCTGAGGGCCCTTGTGGGGTATCCCTGGCCCGGCAATGTGCGGGAACTGGAGAACTGCATCGAACGGGGGCTGCTCATCTGCGAAGGGGACCTCCTAGATGTAAGCTCTCTGCCGGACAATCTGCGGGGAAAGAGCGCAGGATGCTCAAACATAGGCATCCAGCCGGATTCCCTCTCCATCAAGAAGGCTGAGGAGATGATGGAAAGGGAGTTGATCCGGAGGGCGCTGGAAAAGACAGGCGGTAACCGGACCCATGCGGCGCGCCTCCTGGAAATCAGCCACCGGTCGCTCCTGTATAAGTTAAAGGAATATGTAATGGAGTAATACCCATTACAGCCACCCGCCCTCGAGTTCCTGGGGAACCGGTTCGGGGCCGTGCTTGTAAAGGATCAGGTTGACCCGGTCTTTGTCTCGGTTGAAAACGAAGTTGAGATTGTGCTCGAATGCCATCAGCGCCACCGCCTCCAGTTGCCCCACATCACGCAGCCGGAAGAGTACCCGGTTCCCCTGCCCCAGGTTATCGATAAACCCAGCGGAGATGTCAAACTCGATGCTCCCTCTTTCCCCAGTCAGGTCAACCTGGCTCCCTTCATCCCCCATTATGAACGATTCTCCCAGGTTGATGCGCTGGGCGTAAACACCGTCGGCACTGGTTAGGCCCCGGATAATGCCGCCACCGCCGATCTGCATGCCGTCTTCGATTACGAAGCGCCCCTGGCGGATGCTATCCCTGTAAAGGTCGGCTGCGATATCGCTCTTCAGGCTGAAGAGCACTGTCCCCACTTCGCTCGGGAGAAGTTCGGCCGCATGGCGTTCGGTAACCTCCAAGGTGGAGGAATCCAAGCGCTCCTCGATGGCCACGACCGTGGCCGGCACTTCGGCCGTGGCCAGCTTGATGGTGTAGGTTCTACCGGTCTGGAAGGGGCGGTCCGCCAACCAAAAGATGCTCGCCCTGATTTCCCTGGCCTTGACGGGGGTCCGTCGGCGTCGGGAGATCACTTCGCCTCGCTCCACAAACAGCTCATCCTCAGTAGTGATGCCGATGCACTGGCCGGCGACGGCCCGTTCCAGGTCGGGGAGCTGCCACATCTCAACACTCTTCACTCTGGTGATCTTCCCCGAAGGGAGGAAGATGATCTCGTCTCCCCTGTTGATGGCGCCAGTTTCCACCCGTCCCACGTAAACCCGTTTCCCATCCCACTTGTAGACGTCCTGCACTGGCAGGCGCAGGGGGAGACCATGGTCGGTGCGGGCATTCTCGAACGTGTCCAGCGCTTCCAGGACCGTCGGCCCGCTATACCACGGCACTTTATCGAGCCTGGCGGCGATATTTTCCCCGTCCCGCGCGGAGATGGGGATGACGTAGGATGGAACAATTTCCACCGAGTGGAGAAAGGCGCGGATATCGTTCTCCACCTCGCGGAAGGCCTTCTGGTCATACTCCAACATGTCGAGCTTGTTGATGGTGACCACCACCTGGCGGATGCCGAGGAGTGACAGGACATAGGCGTGACGCTTGGTCTGCTCGCGCACCCCTTCCACCCCGTCTACGAGAAGGATGGCAGCGTCGGCCGAGGATGCGCCGGTTATCATGTTTTTCAGGAATTGCTTGTGCCCGGGCGCATCGATGATTACGTAGGGGCGCTGTGCCGTCTTGAAGAAAGTGGAGGCGGTATCGATGGTTATGTTCTGGTCCCGCTCCTCTTCCAGGGCGTCCATCAGATAGGCGAATTCGAATTCCCGCCCCTGCGCCTTGCAGGTGGCAGCGATCTCCTGGTAACGGGACTCCGGTATGCTGCCGGTATCGTAAAAGAGACGACCAATCAGGGTGGACTTGCCGTGGTCGACGTGACCAACTATCACAATTTTTAACGTTTCCGACTGGTTCATAACGACCTCAGATCTTTCTATTTAAAAGGATGAAAAGGACACATATTATTTCCGGAAACACTCAACCTTTCGCTAGGTTAAGGGAGACAAGCACCGACAAGGGAGACAGAGCAGCGCTACGTCGCACGAGAAAGGTCGTCATCTGACGCCGAGATTGCGGCACAGTGTGCGTTTCCCACTACATGTAGCCTTTAGCCCGGAGCTTCTGCATGGCATATGCATTCTCCTGGTCCTGGGCGCGGCCTGCCCGTTCCGGTGCATTTATGATCATTAACTCAGCTATGATCTCGTCAACGGTGCCGGCTTCGGAAACGATCGGCTTGGTGCACGGCATGCAGCCCAAGGAGCGGAAGCGCTTACCCTCTTTGGCGTAGTATAGGGGACAAATCTCAATCTTCTCCCTTTTTATGTACTCCCAAATGTTCAATTCGGTCCAGTGGAGGATTGGGTGGACCCGAATATGGGTCCCCTTTTCAAAAGTGGTGTTGAACTGGTCCCACAACTCGGGGGGCTGGTCCTTGTAGGCCCACTCGTAGTTCTTGTCCCGGGGTGAGAAGACCCGTTCCTTGGCGCGGCTCCCCTCTTCGTCGCGGCGGATACCGAGGAACAGCCCTTGAAAATCGCACTGCTCGATGACCATGGAGAGACCGTCGGTCTTGAGTTTCTCGCAGCAAAGGAGCCTTCCCTGCTCAGGCCCCATGCCGCAGGCTATCGCTTCCCCATTCCGAGAGACGATCAGATCGGCATCCCACTCCTTCACCATTTTGTCCCGGTAGCTGATCATTTCCGGGTATTTGTAGGTGGTGTCGATATGGACAAGGGGGAAGGGAAGCCTGCCGAAAAACGCCTTCCGCGCCAGATGGATCATAGTGGTAGAATCCTTGCCGATGGAGTAGAGCATGGCGAGGTTCTCGAACTTGCGGTAGGCCTCGCGGAAGATGTAGATACTCTGGGCTTCGAGTTCGTCTAAGTGGTCATACATTCGTTGATTCTCCTTCGTCTAACCAAGTTCAGAATAAAGATTGAATAAACGTTGCATCTGAACCTCAACATTGGTGCTAGCGCCTGCGCAGCCCGCACTCCTCGTGCTTCCCACCTGCACCCCGCCCTAGGATGCTCGCCCGGGGCGACCGGTCTCGTGCAGGGGGCACAGCCGATGGAGGGGTAACTCCCTTTGTGAAGGCGGTTGGTGGGAATGCGCCTGGCATCCGTGTATTCCCAGACCTGGGCCTCGCTCCACTCGAGAAGCGGATTGACATTGAGGATGCCGCCGTTTATCGCGTCTATCTCCATCGGGGTGAGAGCTGTGCGCGTAACATTCTGATCGCGGCAAAGCCCGGTGATCCAGCCATCGAGACCCTTGAGCGCCCGGGCGTCCGGCACCCGAACGCCCACCCCGCGCGACATTCTGATCCCCCTCTCCCAGTTCCGCTGCCACGGCATCGAAGTCGTTAAAGTTGATGTTAATCAGCTAAATGAATTGCCGCACAGAATTATGGACAAACTCCCCGCCGGTTTTCTCCGCTACCTCGGCAATTTTCTTGAGAGGAGATACTGGTTATCTCCCGCCGGGAACCCGCAGGCCTACGGTGAAAAGGCCCGTGGCGCTCCTTGGTGAAGCCCCCGCTTTGAGATTGCCCAGGTTAATTGTGATCTTGTTTAAATCCACTGCCATGAGGCGCTACCTGAAATATAAGAGTGGTGACATTGACTTTACAATTAACAATTTAAATAGTCAAGAACATATTTTGTATTATACTACATAAATATAGTAAAGTATATTTTAACGGATCAGCGCTGAGTCCTCTTTGAGATTTAAAATATCTCTTACCCAATGAAAAACAAAAAAAGGAGGCGCCAAGGCCTCCTGATTCAATACTTAATCTGGTTTTGATGATTTCAAATCACGGAATGGATAAGAGTTGTCTGGGTGATGTGGGGAATGAGAGCGGTTCGTATTTTCTTGAGCGCCCCCTCTTCGATCTGACGAACTCTCTCGCGGGAGATGGAAAAATGATCGGCGATTTCTTGCAGGGTCATGGGAGTATCAGCAGTCACCCGCTGTTCAATGACATACCGTTCTTTATCGTTGAGGCCGGTGAGGGCCTGGCCAATTTTTCGCTGGAGCAGGGCATGCTCCTGGAGGTCTCCCAGCAGTTCTTCCTGGTTTTGTCGCTCGTCAGGCAGATTCTCCAGCAGGGTAAACCCTTCGCCGTCAACAATTTCGGCGTCCAGAGAGCATTCCCCGCGCATCCTCTGCTCCATCTCCTCAACTTCCGTTTCTTTGACATCAAGAGAAAGAGCCGTTGCCTCCAGGTCGTCGGCACCGGTCATTCTCTTGAGCGCATTTTTCGCCTGGTTCAGCTTGAAGAACAGTTTCTTTTGGGCCTGGGTAGTGCCAATTTTAAGCAGGCTCCAGGTGGAAATGATGTAATTGTGGATATAGGCGCGGATCCACCAGACGGCGTAGGAGATCAGCCGGAATCCCTTGTAGGGATTGAACTTGCGCACCGCTATCATCAGGCCGATATTTCCTTCCTGGATCATATCCAGCATCTTCATCCCGTAGGAGCGGTACTCTGCGGCGATCTTCACCACGAAGCGGAGATTCGCAGTGGTCAGGCGATGGGCTGCTTCCAGGTTTTTCTCTTCATAAAATTTCACAGCAAGTTGGTACTCTTCTTCAGCGGAGAGAACCGGAAATTTATGTATTTCGGCCAGGTAAAGAGAGAGATTGTCGGCAACAACCGGTAATGCAGCGTTCACTCTATTATCTCCTAAGTAATTGTTATATTTGATATTATTTAATATGCTAACTGTATAAACTAGCACTCTACATGCAAGAGTGCTAACGATGTAATATTAACAACAAAAAAAAGAAAATGCAAGGGGGAAGCGAAATATTTGTTTACTTAAAATTTCATTGTTGTCCGGTCACCATTTTTTGTGAAGCTCTTTCACGCATCCGCAGCAGCAAGGCCGTTTCCCTTAAGAGTCTCCTGATCTTTTCATCCATCTCCAGGAATCTGAGTCCCATTCCCCCTTCCGGCTCCGTCCGGCTCCATATCACCTCAGCTTTAAGTATGATAGAATCGGCGGCAAAAGGCGTATAGACTTGGAGATTGATGACCCGCCCTTCAGGCAGCGGGTCGGAGCTGACCACCGAAACCCCCGTTTCGGAAAGATCATAAGTGGTAACGCAGGATGCGCCATCCGCTCCTTCAAGCCAGCAGCTGATCTTAACCGGTATCCGCCTGTTTCTCTCCTTGATCACGATCCACTCTCTCCTTATTTCACTGTTGTCAATAATACCAAGGAGAACATACTTTGCAACCCATGGGGAAATTACCAACAATTTCCCGCGGCTAGATCTCTTCGCCCTTCTTCATATAAACCTTGACCACACGGAAACGGGCCCCCTCCCACTCCAATTCCCGATAGAGATGGGCAAGAAACCTTGTAGTGAGTAACTTGTGAACAGCTGCCTGAGTAAGCCGATAGAGCCATTTGCGGGCAAGCGAAGGGTTGTTGCTCACTAACAAGCGAGGGTAGTAGTCGGCGAGTTGCACGGTCACCTTAACACCCCCTTTGAAATTCTCTGACATAAAGGAGAACATGCCACGATTGCATTGGTCACTCTGCACAAAGTGCCCGCCACAGATACGGAGTGATGCGGAACTGATACCACCTATGTTGCTATAGGCCAGGGCGGCAAAGGTGAGGAGGTGTATTTTTGTGGAAAGGAGCCGGAATTCGAGTCCGTTCGAAGTCCATACCGGTCGAGCAAAAGAAAGGGTGACGCGCCGCAGAAAGGACAGGTATTTCCCCATAATAAAGTCTGGGGTGAGCGCTGCGGCGTGTTGTACCGGAAAGACCACCCACTGTATGGAAAATACCGCACCATCATCCGACAGGACCTGCTGGCAAGCGATTTCTATTTTGTTTTCAGCTGATTTCATCTGGGTGAATTCCGGTTCGTTGTTATCCGGAAACTCCTTTAAAAAATCTCCTATAAAGCTGCTTTTGCGTCATAAAGTTTGCTTACTGTATCCAAAACAGGTACCACGGTCAATGCTAATCGTTTTTTTAACCCTATTAATATAAATAACAAGAATTTGCTTTTGGCAGAAATAGGGTAAAATTAAACACGAATGTAATAACTTCCCGATAGCGGAGGACTAAATGAGACCGAACGAAGGTACCGTGCTAGTCACCGGAGCTACCGGATTTATCGGCAAAAGGCTTGTCAAGGCGCTTTTGGCTGACGGCTACAATGTCCGCTGCCTTGTCAGGAGGTCTGATGCCGTTCTGCCTGCCGGCGCGACAGTAGCGCTCGGCGACCTCTTGGAACCGGGCAGGCTTTATGCGTCATTCAGCGGTATCGATACCGCCTTTTACCTGGTCCATTCCATGGGTGGCGGAAGGGCGGGGTTCGAGCGGCGTGACAGACAGGCAGCGGAATATTTTACTGATGCTGCTGATAAGGCAGGGGTCAGGAGGGTCATTTATCTGGGAGGTTTGGGGGAGACAGGAACCGGCCTGTCGGAACACCTGGCGAGCCGCTTAGAGGTGGCCCGCTTACTCGGAAAGGGAAGATTTCAGACCACCTTCTTACGCGCTCCGGTCATCATCGGCGCCGGTGGGGCCTCCTACGAAATGATCAAGGCCCTGGTGGAAAGACTGCCGCTGATGATAACTCCCCGCTGGGTGTCAACCCGCACCCAACCCATCGCCGTGGCTGATGTGATCAGTTACCTGGTCGGATGCCTCAGGGAAGAGCGGACAGCCGGCGAGACATTTGACATCGGCGGGCCAGAGATCCTTTCCTACCGGCAGATGATGGATCGGTTCGCCAGGATCGAGGGCAAAACTATCATGATCTTAGCGGTGCCGTTCCTTACCCTGAAGCTTTCATCCTACTGGCTCGGGCTCTTCACCCCAGTTAAACCCTCTATTGCCATGCCTCTCATCGAGGGGGTGCGCAATGAGATGATTTGTCGTGACCTGCGTATCAGGGAACTCATTCCGTTCCCTCTCACAAGTTTCGATGAGGCAATCAGGACCGCCCTGGCCGAAGAAAAAAATCTGCTTAGAACGTGATTCACGATATGGTATATTCCCCCACGCATAGTTCATTTGACGCGGCTGGCTGCGAGCTTCGGCGATGTATCTCAATAGCTAAAGGAGGAGCTAATGAAAAAAAGGATCGGGGTTGTTCTATCAGGGTGCGGCGTATTTGACGGGAGCGAAATTCACGAGGCGGTTCTTACCCTGCTGGCCATCGACAGAAATGGCGCGGAGGCGGTCTGCATGGCCCCGGACAAAGAATTTCCAGAAGTCAATCACCTGACCAAAGAGACCACCGGCGCCAAGCGCAACGCGCTTTTGGAGTCGGCACGGATTGCCCGGGGCAAGATTCGCTGCATAAGAGAAGTGAAGGCAGGTGACCTGGATGCGATAATTTTCCCGGGGGGATACGGCGCAGCCAAAAATCTCTGCAATTTTGCCGAGAAAGGGGCAAAGGCCGAGATCCATCCTGATGTCGCCCGGCTGCTCAAGGAAATGGCCGCCGCTAAAAAACCTATCTGCGCCATCTGCATCGCCCCGACTCTGGTGGCGGCGACTCTGGGGAAAGATTATGCGCCGAAAGTGACCATCGGCGCCGATGCGGAGACCGCTGCGGCGATCAGGGCAACCGGCAGTGAACATGTGCAATGCCCGGTAACGGAATTCGTCGTGGACAAGGCCAATAAGATAGTCTCGACACCAGCCTATATGCTCGCCGAGCGCATCTCCGAGGTGGCGGAGGGGATCGACAAAGCGGTGCGGGCGACTATTGAGTTGATCTGATTACCGACGTCAGGCAAAAGGCATGCCTCTCTGCTTGGCGCCTTTTCTCGTATTGAGGCTTCCGCGCATGAGATGATTTCGAATCTTTATTATAATATCAGACCTCGTCAAAACTGGGACTTTTGCAGCTCATAACTTATTTAAATTTACATTTAATTGTCGGTAAAATGGACAATTGCATGCTGGCTAAGACTGCAAAAAAGGCAATTCCCCAACATGTTCAGAAATAATTGCCATGATTGACAAGTCTGTGGGTAAAGTTTTCTGTACAAAATTTTGGTGGGTTTGAACCACCTGTTTACAAGGTCTGGATAGGGATTAGACTGTACAATAATCGAGGCACTGCTCGAAATTAATCGTGACAGGAGGAGTCTACCTATGGGAAAAATGCTTGTATGTCTCACTCTACTGGCAGCTGTTTCTCTCGTCGCATCCAATGCCATGGCGGACAGTATCAGGAATAGACTGGGGATCACCGGGCGGATAGGGTTTAATGTCCCATCCAACAGCACAGAAATTGCCACCGGTACGGTTGGAACGAACACTGACTTTATCGGCGCGGAGGTTTAATCTACGGCATAACCGACAATATCGCAGCGGAAATGGATATCACTCATGCCGGTTTCGGTTCCACTGCCGGACTGGACTTCGATATCAACAATGTCTCCTTAGGTATGCAGTACCGCTTCATCAATCTCCCAATCAAGCAATTGACCCTCTATGTCGGATGAGGGCTTGATATACTCATAAACGGGGTCAGCAACGGGAGTGTCGATGACGTTGTAGTGGGGCACATAAGCGGCGGAATTGACTATTTTCTCTTAAAGCAGTTAGCCTTCAATGTTGAGACAAAGGGGGTAATCGCCCCCGATGCGGATTTCAGATCACCAAGCGGTACTAAACTGGGGGACCTTGATCCCACCAGTTTTTCGCTGACGTTTGGCGTCAGATATTTCTTCAATTAATCTGAAAAAGTTTAGTATTCCGGAATTAAAGACGCCCATTATGGTCGCCTTATTTATTTCTTAAATGATCCCCCTTTTACCCTGCTGCTTTCTGTGAAGATTGATTCATCCTCATCCCACGCACCAAGGCCGGAAGAATTGTCAGCATATAAAAGTTAATTGCCTGACGGCTTAATATCTTTTGGAATGTGCCGATATAATATATAAAGGCCCAATCAAAATGAGGGAAATGGAAATCTTGCCATAGCCTGAATGGCTTGGATAAGGGGGACTGCCGTGAATATAAAATATATCGATGAGGCGATAGAAAAATATCTTCATGAACGGATGGAGAAGGGGAAAGAAAAGGCGCGCGAACGTTTCCTGGCATCAGCCTACCTGAAACATGGCGGTGATGAGGTACTGGTGTTCCTGATGAAGGCAGGCGGGCTAGCCGGGAATTACATAAATTACTTAAAGGGCATGGAGAAACCGTTCAAATGGCCGGAGTTCGCATGGTTTGCCGTGATGCTGGTGGTCGGTCTCTATAGTTACACCCTGATGGCATCGGAAGAGTCACGGCTATTGGGAATGGTCCTCTTTGCCGGCGTCATGACGCACGTCTGGTCCCTCCTTCGCATGGTCACGCGCAAAATGCGTGAAATCGGCCTGAGGATCACCCTTTACAGCGAGATAGTCCAGATCGTGGAAAAAGAGCTGCGTGGCAGGGCCTGATCCTCAATTCTGTCTAACCTCTTATCTCTCAACAGGTATCGCTTCTCTATTCTATTGTCATGATTTTCTGAATCAATGGCGTTCCTCGGGGAGAAATATCGGTAAAATCCTGCTCATTATCCAGAAGAGGATGAACGGGACAATGCCGACCGTCAGGGCGCCTAATAGCCCTTCCTTGTATGTCTCGAAACTGTGCGGCCAGATGGGGAGGCGGTATTCCATGAAGCCAGCGAAAGATGCGGAGAACGCCTGCCCCCCGATGACCACGTTCCAGCGCATCATGAAGACCCCGACAAGCACGAGTAACGTACCTGCGACCACCTTTCTTATAGTCGGGCGCGGGAGGAGGAGAAGGATGAACGGCACCAGGTTTCCGAAGCCGTACTGGAGGATGAAGATTTTGAAAAAATCTCTGCCGTAAATGACGCTGCGCAAGATGTCCCACGATTTAACCGCGGTGTAGCCGCGGAAGATGAGGTCGAGAAGTTCCAGGCTGATGGCTAGGATCATGAACATGATGAGGTATCTTACGGTCATAGTTACCACCTGTATCTCCGCGCTTTTCAGCGCTTCGGTGGTGGGAAGGGAGGGGTCTTGGCGGTGTTTCCAGACCGTAATCAGTTTGCGCATCTCCATGGTGGCAATGTAGGTGACAATGCAGAGGGCGATCCCGGAAACCACCGCTGAACAGATAAAGATTACCGGCATGAGAGGAGTCATCCAGAGGGCGTTGGCCTTGACCGAGCCGAATATGAAGCCGGCATAGCCGTGGAGAAAGCAGGCAACCGGGATGCCGATGCCAGCCAGGATCTTGACGGCCCGCTCGTCCTTTTCCACGGCTTCGCGGCTGATATCCCAGGCCCCCAGGGTTAGGATCGTGTAAAAGAAGCAGCGGAAGATTTCCCCGAAAGTGCGGCCGTTCTTATTCCGCAGGGATTGAACAGTTTCCACGAAATAGCGGCGGTAGACGAACCAGAGTTCCGAGCCGACGATTATGCTGTAAGTGGTGAAAACAATGCCGAAAGCGGCGATGGCGGAGGTGAAGTGTGGGGTCAGCATGATCTCGATCCCCCTCCGGGGCTGCTGCAAATGCATGAGAAGGGGAAGCATCGCGGCGGGGAGAAGCGCAAAGGAAAAGACCAGGGAGAAGCGAGCGATATCCTTCAACTGTTTCACCCCGAAGACGTGGTAGAGAGATGAGAGGACGAAGGCCCCCGCCACCAAGCCGGTCATGAGCGGGTACATGACGATCTGGATGGTCCAGTAGATATATTCGTTGGGATAGACAAACAGCTCCTTGACGGTCCAGGCTTCTCCATGCACCATGGCTATTTAACCTCCTTGGAAAGCCCCAGGTAGAAGAGCTGCGGCTTAGTGCCATACTCTTCTTTGAGGACCTCAACCCGTTCGGTCATGATGATTCTGGTCACGGGATCGAGGGGATCCCTAAGGTTGCCGATCTTTCTAGCCCCGAACGGACAGGCTTCGACGCAGGCGCTGTTCATCCCCTTGGTTATCCGGTGGTAGCAGAAATTGCACTTTTCCGCCACGTGGAAAACCGGATGAAAGAAGCGGACGCCGTAGGGACACGCCATTATGCAGTAGCCGCAGCCGATGCACCAGGTGCGGTCTACCAGCACCACCCCGTCCGCGGTCTGGTAGGTGGCCCCCACCGGACAGACCTGTACGCAGGGGGGGTTGTCACACTGGTTACAAAGCTTGGGGACGAAAAACGCCTTGGCAATATCCTCGTCTTTTATTTCCTTCATACCCTCGCTGCCAAGGGATATATTCCTGTCGGTAAATCCGTCCCGCGCCCCCCTTGGTGAATCTATGTGCGTAACTCCGTCACTTGTGAGCACGTAGCGCTCCACCCAGGTCCGGGTAACGCTAGCGTCGTAAGGGACTTCGTTCTCCATCTTGCAGGCCTTGACACAAAAACCGCACCCCACGCACTTGTAGGTGTCAACCAGAAAACCCCAGCGGACCTTCTCCCGGTCGTTCTTATCAGCCAGGAGTTTTTTCGGGTCAAACAGTTCCAGAGCCGAGACAGGGATGGCAAATCCTCCAGCGATGAGGAGCGCCTTTTTACAGAAACCACGCCGGTTGATCATCGTTTTGCCTCCAGTTTGGGGTTGTGCGGATAGTGACACATGACGCATTCCGCTTCAGGATAATGGGTCACGGGGTTGATCCCGCGGATCGCGCTCCGTCCGCTGGCCTTGTAGGGAAGACGGCAATGGCACCTGACGCAGAGTGCGCGGCGACGGTCGATAGTGAGGGACGGTGGGTCTTCGGGATGATTACCCCCCGGGCCGTGACAGTTCTCGCACATGATATTGGCGTGGGGCGATTGCCGGAGGTCATCGAACTTGTCCCGGTGGCAATCCTTGCAGTAGGCTGAGGTCCGGTACTTGACACTGACCTTTTTCCATTCCGCCTCGTTCCCTTTACGGTGCCATCCATACATGTAACCCCGCTGCCAGACACCGAAATCCTTCGGCACCAGGAAAACCTGGCCGATCAGAGCCAGTGCGGCGACTCCAAGCACGATAAATAACGGCCGCCAGACGTGACTCTTCACAGGATACCTCCCCTCTTTGCTAACCACGATAGCCCGTCAATTTATCCAGTAACTTAAATCTATCAATTTCTTAGGAAATTACAACTGACTGCGTAATCCATCCGTCACCAAATGAATCCATAACCCTTCAGGGCGAGTTGATCGGCAGAAGCAGAATGAGTCCTGGAGGCATAGTCACAAGACACCACAACGGGATCCAGGATTCCTCTTCTCTCGGATTCTCAGATTAATTTTAATCATTTAACTTGCCCATTTGTTGTAATAGCTTAGTACCGTTGCCAATAGGACACCTAAACAAATACGCTCCCATTTCTTAGGGCAGTTCATAGGTTTGACGGATATACATGCCATCATTGACCGCCCCACCACCACCAAGCTTCCAGCTTGAAAGGAGCACCCGAGTGGAATTTAGGTGGTAGACCGAACCTCTCCGACTACTTCTGAACCATCCGCTCCGGAAAGAAGATTGTAGTCATAAAAAGAGAAGACAACAAATCCTCCGAAGTTTTGTAATCCCGGAGGCCCGCCGTTAAATGCCATGTTCGGTTGCCCCTACACCTAATCTTCCGGCGATCTTCCGGCTGCACCCTTTTTGCCGGGTGTTCCCCCATGGAGTTTCCGCCCGGCCTCAGAATCGCCGGTGGTTGCGCCGCGGTTACCGGTTGGACCTGTTCTCTCCGCAGCGCGGGCATGTTCCGTTGTGCGGGGGTACCCTGCTGCGACGAGGAGTTGTCCTTCTTCGCCACGATTCCCAGCTTCAGGACCTTAACCTTGGCACGATACCACTCGGGGATTTCGTATTCACTGTTCGTGTGATGGGTTGTCCCTTTGATATCAGTCCAAATAAAAATATCGGCATGAGCATAAGATGCCGTGGACATCAGCAGCAGCAATCTTTTCATGATCCCCCTTACTTTACTCACAACTTCAGCATTCAGATGATAGCAAGGGAACGAGGAGAAATTGACGGGAGCATCAGGTTAACTTTGTTGAGAAGCTTTCGAAGAGCAAACGAAGTCAGCGCTGAAGTTATTGCGTTGTCTTTATAATATTCGGGCAAGCCTTGCGTTATTATAGGGAAGGGTAGCCGATATGCATAGTGGATAAGATCTCTCTCTTTAAAACCCATCTCTTCCCTCTTACAGGCGATATGCCTGCCCGGGGACTGCTGCCCCAGGCCATTTTATGGGCGACTGCGCATCCGCGGCCAGTGCCGTTATGCAGTTTAGGTCACTTTGCAATTTTTTTCCCATTAGTCTATCTTATAACAAAAAAGAAGATGAAAAAGGCTTTAGTGCCTGCACACTCGAACTGCCAGTATAAAAAAATGAGTTGGTTGCGTGTAGAGTTTAAGTAAAATAGATTCAGCAAAGGCACTAACTAAAATCCATATCTAACCGGGAGGTGAATGGGTGCGGAGTCGGCAATACAAATGCCGGCTCTTTTAATTTGCGCTAATGTTTGCCGGGGCCAGCAAATGACTTTACAAATATGATGAGCGATTTCATATCGCTTGATGTGGGGTCGAGAGCTTTCCCGTCGAGCGGATCCTTGATGCACCTATTGATTATCTCCCCCAATTCTCCTTCATCGTAGGTTGCGGCATGTTCAAGTTTTTTCCCATCACGATGACAGGTGGCGCAGCTTTTCCCGTTGCTCCCCAGCTTCGCGCTGTTGAAAAGCTCTTTTCCCCTTTCCATGGAAGGCCCGTCGGCCCAGGCCAGAGATGCCAGCAAAGGCGGCATGAGCAGGATCAATCCCGTCTTTTTCATATTATTATCCTCCCCAGGGTATCAGTTCCACCCCCTTCCCAGGCAAGAGGGGCCTAGGAGGGACGTTGCAACTCAGCAGAAATTTGCAACTTCACCCTAACCCTGCCCTTCCCCATCGGGGAGAAGAGGCTTGTATGCAGTGTAACATAGTTTTCCCTGTACACAAGCTATGGTTGAGCCAAAATAGGGTTTCTGTCCTTATCCTGCACACCTGTTCAGTAACATGTTTTATCCGTACATATGCGGGGTTATGAGCTCGCCCCATTACGGACTGTTCATTTGCCGGCATCGGGACTTTCACTGTTAAACATTTTATCTTGATATTTAGGCATGTTACATATTGGCACAGATGGCATTCCTATTGCTGAACAATAAGCAAATGTTTATATTCGGGGTATTGTTGCCCAACATGGAGGTTGTCATGAAAAAATGCCTGTTCGCAATATTCCTTTGTCTTACCCTTTGTGCGGGTATGGCCATGCCGGCGGCGGCGGATTACAATGCAGGGGTTAAGGCCTATCGCAATGGTGATTTTGTAACTGCCCTCCGTGAATTCAACGCAGATGACAGCGCTCTGGCAAAATTCTACCTGAGCGTCATGTACGACAAAGGGGATGGCGTTATCCAGGACCGGGGAAAATCAGTCGAGTGGCTGAGCAAGGCCGCCGAACAGGGGCTTGACGTTGCCCAGGCTAATCTCGGCATCATGTATTGCACAGGATACCTTGTCAGGCAGGACATGGCGGAAGGGCTGAAGTGGCTGCACAAGGCCGCTGATCAAGGACTGGCGGAGGCGCAGACCGTCATTATGTTGGCAACTGCCAGCAATTGAACAGAGGGAAAGAGTTTCACCGCAATGAAAGGTTATATTGAGCATAAAACTCGACATATTAGATACTCAGAAACGTTTTATGGAATTGGAATGCGGATTTTCATGTCGCCAACAAAGGGGTACAATGCCCGATGATTGGGCAGTTTTCCCTTTAGTTTTATTCCTGGGTCACATCGGATAGCCGGAATAGTTGAATTTGACGGTAACAGGGAATGATGGAATCAGGAGGAAAAAATCAATTCGAGAGGTATCGAGATGAAACCTTCTATCTGTGAAACCTGGTGCGGCTATATTACCTTTGGAGTTTCCAGGATCGCACACGATGTCGTTATTCGTATGCCCGGATAGATAAAAAAGGGTAAGAAGAAACTGTAGAAAGCTGTTTACGGAACATCGCATCCTATTTCACTGCAAGAGGCGAAGCATGTCTTTCAAAAGGTGCGGAACGCCTGATTATCGGCTCAGGCCAGAACGGCATGGTGAGACACGCGAAGAAGGCGCTTAATTACTGCAGATGGATCTGCGCGGCCCACACGTCTGGCTCGATACGATAGAATGCTGGAACAAATCCAAGGGCTTAGTAATAGCTCTTTTCCATATTACCAGTTGATTCCCACATTTATACCAAGTTGCAATAAAAATTTGTGCTAGGCGGCGAGGAGTGGGCGATGCAGGCGTACCTCGTTAGGATAGTTAGTGATGAAGCTCCCGATGATGCCAATTAAGTATTCGTTTGATTACCAGTAGGCATGAGTTACATATTATGGCATGACTGACAGAAATTTGACATGGATGAGTAATCGCTGCTCAATAAAATGGGGTAATCGGAGGCATGGGGGTTGTGGCATGAGGCGCAGGTAAAGTCACGGCCCGGATTAAACGGGTCCGGGCTTATGCGGACGGGATGCCCGGCATTGCCAGAAATGCCGGAAATTACATGCGGCCTCGATGCGATTTCCTCATGGCACGCAATGCAAAGATCCGCAGTCTTTAGCCGCAGGAAAGAGGGCTCATTGGCAGCATGGGGATTGTGGCAGGCCGTGCAGTTTCCCGCAGCGGTCGGCCCGTGCTGGTATTTCTTCGCCTCCCAGGCATTCTCGTGACAGCCCCTGCATGCCTTTTCGTCGGGCTGCCTGACTTCCAGCTTACGGCTCGCGGTGCGGACATCGTGACATGTGGGACAAGACCAGACAGCCGCCGGCCCATGGACCATGCGATATTTCAGGATCATCTTCTTATGGCAGATAAAGCAGGGTGATTGCTCGGGAGAAGTGGGATTTTCCCTGGCCTTGCTGAAATCAAGCTGGTGACACGAAACGCACTCCTTTTCATTCTCACGGGTATGGAAAGAGTACCTCTCGTACCCGGCAGGCGCTGAGTATGCTATGGCCGAAAGATCGCTTCTTAAAAACAGGTCGAAATTCAATTCCTCGACTTTTTCCCCATCTTTAAAGCCAGTTACCCGCACCGGATTTATCCCTGGAGAGAGGGGAATCCCATCGAAACAGACATAGAATTTATCCATCGGTTTCCTGACCAGATCCTGATCCTTCTCGCCAACCATCAGCCGGATATCATTAATTTTATTGCCTTCTACTCGCACGACTACGCTGATCAAATCGCTTTCCACGAAAGAGCCGGCACGGGGGGATAAGACTGTAAGATACCCTGCCTGTGCTCCGGCCACTGAGACAAAGGATATGAAGAAAAAAACGACAATGAACGGAAAGGATATTTTCATAATGATTCAATTCAGCTTCAGGATTAGTTCAAGGGCCTTCCGGTATGACTCGGCCGACTCCCGCAGCATTTTGTTTTCCTCGTACATCCGCGCTTTGTAAACAGGTACGTTATAGTCCATGGGATTGATCGCGATTGCCGCGTCGAACATCTTCAGGGCTTCCGCTAGTTCACCTTTTTTCCCGAGGACAAATCCACTGTAGTAATAACAGGGGGTATATGCTCCGTCAGTCTTCAGGGTCCTTGCGAACAAGGCATTTCCTTCCTCTATCCTCCCCTCATTCGCCAGAAGCATACCCATCTCGCAGAGGGCCACCACATTTTCCGGCTCCCTGGCAAGTGACTGTTCGAACTGAGCTTTTGCCGCTGGGATATCCCCTTTTTGCAGATAGAACTTCCCGAGGCTCAGGCGGGGCTGGACAAAACGCGGGTCCGCGTCGATCGCCTTTTTGAACCACAGCTCGGCCGTATCCGCCAAACGCCTAGATTTTAAGGTATTCTTCCCCATGTTGAAGAACAGGAGGGCGCTTTTGTCGGGCTGGTATCCTTTCTTTTCCGCCAGAATGACCGCTTTTTTGTTGTCCAGGGTTGCTGTGACAAAATCGACCAGCTCCTCGGAACCCGCAAGGGGATACCCGGAAAGCTCATATTTTATTACCCGTTCTTTATCGAGGACTATGGTTGTCGGGAGGGCGATTACGCCGGCATCATGGAAAGCCGTAAGCCCCTGGTCAACAAGCACGGGAAAGGTGAGTTTCAGCCTGGATGCTTCCCCTATGATCGCCACCATGGTCCGGTCGGTAATCGTCTGGTCGTCCGCATTGATCCCGATTACGGAAAGCCCCTTGTCCTTGTATTGCTGATAGACCTTCTCCATCCTAACCAGGCTCTTCTCGGAGTTTTTACTCCAGGTAGACCAGAATAGCACTATCGTCAGCTTTTCTCCCCTTAAGTCGGTAAACTTCTTGTTCTCGCCGGAGATGGTCCTGAGTGAAAAGTCAGGGAGCGCCATACCGACCTGAAGCTCTTGGAGCGTGGCCCCTGCTGGCGCAAGCAGAAAGACGGCAGAGCTGGTGAAGAGGCAGGCGAACAATGCTATTTTTTTAAAAAGGTCCACCTTACTTCTTCCCCTCTTGATATTTTTTCAAACCTTCTTTGTATTCAGAAACGGCCTTGCCGAAATCGCCATGTTTTTCATAGAGCAGGCCGAGTTCATAATAGACCCTAACTGGATTGGGATTCAAGACAAGGGCGTCACGCAACACCTGTTCGGCCATCGCGAATTCACCTTGACGGCCAAGTACAACACCCTCGCCGACCCGCGCCTCAAAAGAGCGGGGATTCAATTTCAAAGCTTCGCCAAACGCCCCCATTGCCTCATTCAGGGCTCCCTTCCCGAGCAGGAGCTGCCCCAGCCGGCTGGCCGCAGAATCAGTCGGTTTCACCTTCATCTCATTACGGAGGGCCTCAATCTCGCCATCGATTTGCCGGCTTCCCGACTGGTCCTGTACTTCTTTTGTCGGGGCTTCAGGCCTATCAGCCAAGCCGCTTTCCAACGCTATTGCAGGTTGGGAAGTGAGCACCATACAGACGAAGAAACAGGTAAGGCTGAAAAATATCCTTATCTTTTGTAGGCCTGGAATCACCATGTTCCCCATCCGCGCATTCATCTATTTATTCTTGACCGCTTTCTTTCTGTCATAGCCGAACATCTGGTGACAGCCGGGGAGGCATTGACCACCATTTTCTTTCTTGATGAATCCAACCGGCAGGTTCCACTTGGCAAACGGTACAAAATCACGCACATGCTTCGGGTTGTTGGTTGCATGGGCGTCATGGCATGCCCTGCAGGTCCGCCCCTTGACCGCTTTGTTGACATGGACATAGTGCAGGTTCTGATCCCCGTTCCTGAAGCCCGTCAGAGTGTATGTCCGCTCTTCGCCTGCCAGTGATTTTTCGTGGCACATGAAGCAGAGCTTGTAGTTGTCCGGGTTATACCCGGCATAGAACAGGGGCGGAAAGTACTCTTTCAGAATTCTGAAGTTTGTTGAGCCATGGGCATTATGGCAGCCGGAACAGTCATTCTGCTTAATCGGTCCATGACTGTCCTTGTTCTTTGCCAGGTAATCCTTCATATTCATCAGATGACCATCTGGGCTCGTATATTCACGGTCATGACAACTCATGCAGAGATCGGCGGGTTGCATGATCAGCTGCTTGGCAGTATTCGAAACATGCGGGTCATGGCAGGCGAGGCATTTTTTCGTTGTCTCGAGCCCTTTATGCTTGACGGTTGCTTCCTCGGTCTCTTTCTGTTTGTCAATATGGCAGGTAAAACAGAGATCCTGTGAACCTTCTGCAGCAAATAGGTATTGGTAGTTGCCACTATGAGGATTGTGGCAACTCACGCATCCCTCCTGCACCGGGGCATGAGTAAATTTCTTCCCTTTGAATTCCTCGGCCTTGTCGGAATGGCAGTCGAAGCATACCTGGTTCCCTTTTGCCAGGAGCAACTTGGGAAAATCACTCTGGTGGACGGTATGACAGGTACTGCAGCTTCCGGCTACAACAGGGCCGTGGACGAACTTGCCGCCGACAATGGAGCGTTTGTGGCACAGGAAGCAGAGCTCTGCTCCTGTCGCGCGCAGCTGGAACTTGTTGGGGGATTGGTGCGGATCGTGGCAACCTGTGCAATTCCCTTTTTTTACCGGGGGGTGGACGAACTGTTTCGTCGTTAGGTTTTCATGACAGTCGCCGCAGAGTTTGCCCACATCGGTTATTGGTTTGAATTTATGCTTTCCCTCAGGAACGTGGCAGAAAGTGCAGTCGCCCGTCGCTATAGGCCCGTGGACAAACTTGTCCTTTCCCATCTTGCTGTGGCATTCGCCGTTTACGCATGAGGGTTTCTGTCCGGCATTAATGTCCATTGCAACTGCATTCCTTGCGGCATTCTGGATAAGAAAAACGGCAGTTGCAATTGCAATTACCGCCAGAGGTGAAATGCCCCGCTGTTTCTTTTTGTTCACTATAAAAACCTCCGTTTCTTGGTCAGGGTAACATATTTATCAGCACTTAGGGAGGGTGTTTTTTTATTAAATGGGTTTAATGCATCTCAGACAAAAACCATCCCTTTTAATTAAAGCAACATGCATGCCAAGATCTTGGGGATAATATTCTGCTATGTTTTCAACTTGTTGGCACCGGCACTTGGGAATTTCCCATGCTTTTTCCCTCCTCAACCACGCGTATTGACCATTATGATGCGCGGTACTGTTTAGCAATTTCGTCGGCCTTCAGTTGATGTTTAGTTATTCTTTACAGGTTTGCTGCGAACCTCATCATCTTTTCTTCACACCGTTTGAGCCTAATGGCTTCTTTTTGATAAAAGTTGCCAATTCCTTTTCGTCCTGTACAATATTAAAAGCAAAATCTCAGACAACATACTTTCGACGGCTTTCAGATTCTTGCCGGGAAAGAAAGAATTCAGAGGAGATGCCAATGGGTGAAAACATCTGCGATTTGGCGGCAAAGCATTGCAAGCCGTGTGAAGGGGGAACTCCCCCCCTCGCAAAGGAATCGGTAGAAAACCTTCTGAGTTCGCTCCGAGGGTGGGAGCACGTGGATGGGTCGATCGTGAAACGTTTCGATTTCAAGAACTACTATCAGACCATGGCCTTTGTGAACGCCGTGGCATGGATCGCCCACAGCGAAGACCACCACCCCGACATGGAGATCTCATACCGGTTTTGCAGGGTCCGCTATTCAACCCATGCCGTCGGCGGACTTTCGGAAAACGACTTCATCTCCGCCGCCAAGGTGGAGGGGCTCATCCCGGCCTGAAGAGAAGAGGAATACAAGGTAAGAGCCCAACCACGGTAAAGGAGGAGAATATGCCCCACTATGAATACCTGATCATCGGCGCGGGAATGGCTGCGGATGCAGCGGTCAAGGGTATCCGCGAGCTCGATAGGAGTGGTTCCATCGGAATTGTCGGCCAGGAGCCTCATCCACCTTATGCCCGCCCCCCTCTGTCGAAAAAGCTCTGGCAGGGCAAACCGCTTGAGAGCATCTGGTGCGGCACGGAGGCCCATGGGGTGACACTCTTCTCTGGTAGGCGGGCAACGGCGCTCGATGTCGCAAACCGCGAGGTCCGGGACGACAAGGGTGGGATCTACAGTTATGATCGGCTCCTTCTCTCTACAGGCGGGACTCCGCGGCGCCTCCTCTTCGGCGGTGATAAAATCACTTATTTCCGCACCCTCGACGACTACCGGCTTTTGCGCGCCTTAGCCGATGCGGGAGGGAAGTTCGCTGTCATCGGCGGCGGCTTTATCGGCTCGGAAATAGCCGCGGCCCTCGCCATGAAAGGCCGGGAAGTGACGATGCTTTTCCCTGAACCGGGGATCGGCAGCCGGGTCTTTCCCGCAGATTTAGCGGCGTTTTTGACCGGCTATTACCATGAAAAGGGGGTTGAAGTGCTGGCCGGCAAGACAGTTACCGGCATGCGTCAACACCGGCAGGAGCTCTTGATAGAAACCAGCAGCGGCCGGGAGATCTCGGCGGACGGGGTGGTGGCGGGCCTTGGAATTGAAGTGAATACGGAACTTGCGACCCAGGCCGGGCTCCCTGTTGATAACGGTATAACGGTGGATGAGTTACTTCGGGTAGGAGCCCCTGATATATTCGCCGCCGGTGATGTAGCATCGTTCTACAATCCGGCCCTCGGCAAGAGGATCCGGCTGGAACATGAAGACAACGCAGTCGCCATGGGACGCCAGGCAGGACGGAATATGGCCGGTGCCGCCGAACCATACCACCACCTCCCCTTTTTCTATTCTGACCTGTTTGAGCTCGGTTACGAGGCGGTCGGCGAGCTTGATAGCCGTCTCGAAACAGTGGCCTACTGGCAGGAGCCGTACCACAAGGGAGTGGTCTACTACCTGCGGGACGGACGGGTGTCCGGGGTGCTTCTCTGGAATGTCTGGGAGCAGGTGGACGCCGCCCGGAGTCTGATCGCCGAGCCCGGCCCGTTCCAACATTCGGATCTGAAGGAGCGGATCCCGGCGTAACGTCGTACTCAATTAGGGGGGGATTTTGAAGGAAGTGCACGATATGAACCTGGACGGGACAGTTGCACTGGTTACAGGCGGAGCAGTCCGTATCGGCCGGGCGCTTGCGCTTACCCTCGCCGGCCAAGGTGCGCGGGTGGCGCTCCACTATGGCAATTCAGCGGAAGCCGCCACAATGGCGGTAGCCGCCATCCATGATCTGGGAGGTTACGCTGCGGCCTTCCAGGCTGACCTCCGTCACCTTTCCCAGACCGAGGAACTCGTTGACCGGGTGGCTCAGCGCCTGGGCCGCGTGGACATCCTGGTCAACAGCGCTGCTATATTTGCGTCGGCAGAGTTTGTCGACACCTCGGAGTCCAACTGGGATGAGCAGTTCGCCGTCAACCTTAAGGCCCCTTTTTTTCTTGCCCGGGCCTTTGCTCGCCACGTGGGGAAAGAGCGCAACGGTCAGATCGTTAACATCGCCGATTGGCGCGCTGTCCGCCCAGACCCCCTTAACTTGGCTTATTCCCTTACGAAATCGGGTATTGTCGCTATGACCAAGGGACTTGCCCTGGCACTGGCGCCCAACATCCGCGTAAACGCCATCGCTCCGGGAGCTATTCTCCCCCCTCCAGGCAGGGATGAAACTTTCCTGGATCAACTTTGCAAACACATTCCCTTGCAACGGCATGGCTCACCTGAACAGGTTGCGGCCGCCCTCCTCTACCTCGTCACAGCACAATTCGTCACCGGCCAGGTCCTCTTCGTAGATGGTGGTGAGCATCTCGGCGGAGTCTGATCATTTATCACAAAAGGAGAATGCATTGACGGATGAGATCCGCATCGAAGACCTGCTCCTGCGCGCCATCATCGGCATCAACGGGGAGGAGCGCCGCGACCGCCAGGATGTCCTCATCAACATCGTACTGTTCGTTGATACCCGTGCTGCCGGACGCACCGACGACATCGCCGACATCCCGGTGAACTACCGCACCCTGACGAAACGGATCATCAGCCGGGTGGAAGAGAGCGAGTTCTACCTCATCGAGCGACTGGCTGAGGAGATCGCCTGCCTTTGCCTAGAAGAGCCGAAAGTGGAACGTGTGCGAGTGTCGGTAGCGAAGCCGTGGGCGCTCCGTTTCGCCAAATCGGTCGGGGTTGTAATAAACCGGGGGCGAGGCAATGCTTGATGAACGCCAGCCCCCTCTTCACCAGGCTCTCCTGTCGCTCGGCTCCAATGTCGAACCGGAAAAGAACCTCCCTGCGGCAGTGCGGAAACTCGGCCACTATGGCCGGGTACGTCAGGTCTCCGGGGTCTGGCAATCGTCTCCACTAGGAAACCCAGACCAGCCCGACTACCTTAATGCCGCCCTCTGGCTGGAAACATCACTGTCGGCCAGGGAACTGAAGAAGACCGCCATCGCCGAGGTCGAAGCTAAGCTCGGTCGGGTGCGCGGTGGGGACCGCAACGCACCGCGAACCATCGACATCGACATCATGCTCTTCAACCATGAACGCCTCCTGATTGGGCAACGCAGCATCCCCGACCCGGAAGTGCTGGAACGCCCTTTCGTTGCAATCCCCCTGGCGGAGATCGCCCCGGATTACGTCCATCCGGAAACCGGAGAAACTCTGGCGGAAATCGCTGCCCGGTTCGACCCGGCCGCCTACGGGATGCGCCGGCGCCAGGATCTGCTTCTCAATCCAGCAGATTTATGATATATAATGAGCCATCCAGATTAAGAAGCTTGTGCGTAACCAACGATACGATTGATCGCGCCCGAATTCATGCTTAATTGAGCTTTTCATTAAACCACCGGCTATGCCGGTGTGACTATAAAAGGCTATGCCGTTCCAGCGTGATATTCTAATTAGCGGTATTTGGCATAAACGTCGTAGCTCGTTTTGAAATTATGAAACAGACTTATAAGGCGATGAGAGACAACCATCAGATTTTGAGTTTGTTTTACAGCCCCTTTTAGGGGCTTTCCTCAAGCCACCTGCTATGCAGGTGGTCTGTGACACTTATCCAGGCTGATTGAGCAAAACCGCAGGCGTAGCAGGTCTGCGTCTTGGACTTAGCTTTTAAGAGACGGCGTGAAGGCGAATGCGAGCCTGGCATGATATTTATGGACAAGTTTGAAATATCCATCACCTATTAATTTACTCTATCAATTAATAATATCTGTCATATTGCTCAGAGGGGCGGAGGCTCTTACGGAGAAAATAGTATGCAATCTTTAGATTGCGATGTTCACGGAAAACCCACTGGCAATAAATGGCATGCCCCGAATCATGTGGCAGACGCCTGAGCTGACGATTTTCTTCGTGAGAGCCCACGTCCCTCTCCTGAAATCGCCGGTTTGACAAAGTAAAATCGAGTTTTCCGGTAATTGTCAGGTTATCACTGATCCTGTTTTAAAAGTAAGCGAAAGGAGGTTCGCCCATGCCGGTCTATGAGTTCTATTGCGCCGATTGTCACACCATCTTTAATTTCCTATCCCGCCGCGTCAATACCGAAAAAAGGCCTGCCTGCCCGCGCTGCGAAAAGCCTGAGCTGGAACGTCAGGTGTCGCCCTTCGCCGTCTTCCGGGGAAGGAGGGAGGAATCTGTGGAAGGAATGCCCGACCTGGATGAGGAAAAGCTGGAAAAGGCGATAATGGGACTGGCAGGGGAGGTAGAGGGGATGAACGAGAACGACCCGCGGCAGATTGCACGATTCATGCGCAGGTTCTCGGACGCAACCGGCATGAGCCTCGGGTCGGGGATGGAGGAGGCGATCCGCCGCCTGGAAGCAGGGGAGGACCCGGACAAGATCGAATCGGAGATGGGGGATCTGGTCGACGCGGAAAGCCCCTTCACTTTTGGCGGGATAAGGAGAATGCGGCGCAAGATCACACGACCTGCCCAAGATGATACTCTCTATACACTTTGACGTCGAATCCCATGCTCCGCCCAGGGGTTATAATACTCCTTTTACCGAGCAGCGTCCGTTGACTCATCACAAAGCCGCATCGACTTGATAACCACTGACTCCAGGGGCACGTCCGAATGCCCGCCCTTATTCCCGGTCTTAACAACCTTGATAGCGTTTACAACATCCATTCCCTCAACCACTTGGCCGAATACCGCATATCCAAACTGATCAGGGCTCTTCCCCCGGTGATCGAGGGAGGTGTTGTCCGTCACGTTGATGAAGAACTGGGAAGTGGCGCTATCCACCACATTGGTCCTGGCCATGGCCAATGTACCACACTTATTGGAGATGCCATTCGTTGCCTCGTTCTTAATGGCGAATTTCGTTTTTTTCGGCAGCATGTTCGCATCCATCCCCCCCCCCTGGATCATGAAAGTACTGATCACCCGATGGAAAATTAGGCCGTCGTAAAAGCCTTCTTTCACGTAAGATAGGAAATTGCGCACAGTTATCGGGGCTTTCTCCTTGAACAACTCGATTTTTATATTCCCCATTGAGGTTTCCATAAGTACCCGCAGGTTTTTCTCTTCGCTCATAGTTAGCTCCTTTGCGGTTATTGTTGATTAACCACCTTTCTACCACAAAATCTTTCACAGGAGAACAACTTTATCTTCAAAGCACCTTGCAAAAATCACCTACGGGTGTAAAATTTCATTAAAACAAGGCCATTTATGATGTGTGGCTTAATCTATTTTCATATGGCGGCGCATGTGAAAATGTCAAACAGGTTATTGTTTACAGTTTTTTCAGGCATCCTCATCTTGAGCACGACTGTTGCCCGGCCGGTTCAAGCGGCGGAGTCCTCCAGTTCGTCACACTGCACAAAACACTGCGGGATGGACTCGATCTCCGGTGGGACGCTGGCCATGGTCGGCAAGCCGGCCCCCAATTTCACGCTGGATGCGGTCGTCGGCAAGGAATTCAAGAAAGTGAGCCTTGCCGACTACCGCGGCACATGGGTGGTTTTCTTCTTTTATCCTCTCGACTTCAGCTTTGTCTGCCCGACAGAGATCAAAGGGTTCAACGAGAAACTCGATGCTTTCAAGAAACTGAACGCCGTGGTGCTTGGCGCCTCTGTGGACAGCAAGTATTCGCATCTTGCCTGGATAAAGCGCGGCGACCTCGGTGATCTGAATTATCCGCTGCTCTCCGATTTTAAGAAGGAAGTTGCCGAACGTTACGGCATTCTCGACGAAAAAGAAGGAGTTGCGCTGCGCGGCCTTTTTATCATCGATCCCGAAGGCGTCCTTCAATACCAGTTGGTGCACAACCTTTCGGTGGGGAGAAGCGTCGAGGAGACCCTGCGGGTGCTCGAAGCGCTGCAAACGGGAGAGCTCTGCCCGCTTGGATGGCATCCGGGAGTGAAGACGCTGGGGAAATGACAAGATCTTATCACCCAAAAGGCTGCGGTAACGCGGCCTTCTTTTTTTGTGGGACTTTCCCATAGAATTGCAAACCCTTTCCCCCTGTGCTATAAACAGAAAACCTTTAAACATGGAGCAGAGACGTGGATGTAAACGCCGCTAAAGAGCGTGTAAGACGGCTGCGCCGGGAGATAGAGCACCACAACCGCCTCTATTATATACTCGACCGCCCCGAAATAAGCGATGCAGAGTACGATGCCCTGTTCCGCGAGATGCTGGACCTGGAAGCGAAGTACCCGGAATTAGTTAGTCCAGACAGCCCGACACAGCGGGTCGGCGGCCTGCCGCTGGAGAAGTTCGTTCAGGTGACTCACCGCAGTCCCATGCTCTCCCTGGAGAACGCCTTCAGCGAGGAAGAGATGCGCGACTTCGACGGCCGGGTCAAACGCTTTCTCGGACTCCCCGCCGGCATGGAGATCGACTACTTTTGCGAGCCCAAAATTGACGGCCTCGCAGTGGAGCTCGTTTATGAAAATGGAGAGTTCAGCGTGGGCTCCACCCGTGGAGACGGTTTTACCGGTGAGGACGTGACCCAGAACCTGAAGACTGTAAAGAGCATACCACTTCGACTTGCCTTCTCTCATCCGCCGCAGCCCCTTGAGCTGCGCGGCGAGGTCTATCTCCCCTTAAGCGCCTTTCAGAGGCTCAACACTGAACGGGAGGAAGAAGGAGAACCCCCCTTCGCCAATCCGCGCAACGCCGCAGCTGGTTCTATCCGCCAGCTCGACCCGCGCATCACCGCTCGACGTCCTCTCTCTATCTTCTGTTACGCCACGGGAGAGGTTGACGGGCATGATTTTCACTCACAAGGCGAGTTCCTCGCCACCCTGAAACAATGGGGGCTCCCGGTTAACCCACTTATAAGAAAATGCAGCGGCATCAACGAAGTATGCGATTACTATCGGGAAATGAGGGAAAGGCGTGAATCGCTCCCCTACGAAATCGACGGAGTAGTAGTAAAGGTGGATTCCTTCGCCCTGCAAAGGGAACTGGGCGAGAAAACCCGCTCGCCCCGCTGGGCAATCGCCTGGAAATTCCGCCCTCGCCAGGCAGAAACCGTAATCACGGATATCGTCCCGCAAGTTGGCAGAACTGGCGTCATCACACCTACTGCCCATCTGCGGCCGGTTGAGGTTTCCGGTGTTACGGTTTCGCGCGCCACCCTCCACAATTGGGAAGAGATGGAGCGGAAGGATATCCGCATCGGCGACACGGTGGTGGTGGAGCGGGCCGGCGATGTCATCCCAGCGGTGGTGAAGGTCCTGACCGAAAAGCGCACAGGCCTGGAAAAACCACTGCCGATCCCGGCAAGATGTCCTGAGTGCGGCTCCGAGGTGGTGAAGATCCCCGGTGAAGTAGCGGTCCGCTGCATGGGGCTCTCATGCCCAGCGCAGATCCGCGAGTCGATCATCCATTTCGCCTCGCGAAGCGCCATGGATATCGAAGGGCTGGGGGAAAAGTACATCGAACAGCTCTTGAAGCTTGACCTGGTGAAGAACATCGCTGACCTCTTTTACCTGGCGAAGGACGACTTCATGCAGTTCGAGCGGATGGGGGACAAGCTGGCAGAAAACCTGCTTAACGCCATCGCCAAAAGCAGGCAGCGGGAGCTCGCCCGCTTCATCTACGCGCTCGGAATCCGCCACGTTGGGGAACATACCGCCAGGCTCCTGGCAGGCGCCTTCGGCAACATCCGGAACCTGGAAAAGGCAAGCGAAGCAGAACTCCTCTCCATCCGTGAAATCGGGCCACAGGTATGCCAGAGCATCCTCACTTTTTTCCATAACCAGGAGAACATTCAGGTGATCGAGCGCATGTTCGCAGCCGGCGTGATGCCAACCGCGGAGGAGAAAAGAGTCGGGGGGAAGTATACTGGCAAGACCTTCGTTTTCACCGGAGCGCTTTCCCATTTCACCCGCGACGAGGCGAAACGGCTCGTGGAAAACGGGGGGGGACATGCCGCCGGATCGGTTTCAAAAAAGACCGACTTCGTAGTGGCTGGGGCCGATGCGGGGAGCAAGCTGGAAAAGGCCCGGGAACTGGGAGTACGGGTGATCAGCGAAGAGGAATTTTTGGAGATGCTATGAAAATCCGCGCCATGGTGGTGATCAAGGGCCGCGTCCAAGGGGTCAGCTTCAGACACTATACGCAGCAGGCCGCCCTGCTGCACAATGTAACGGGTTGGGTCAGAAACCACTCTGACGGGAGCGTCGCCGGCTGCTTTGAGGGGGAAGAACGGGATGTCCGCGCGCTCATCGACTGGTGCCGTCGTGGGCCTGCCTGGGCCCAGGTTGAAGAAGTACTCGCTAAGGATGAGCCGTACCGTGGAGAATTCACCCACTTCAATATCCGCTATTGAAAACTTTTTCTCTTTACTCTTCACCCACCACCTTTGCCTCTCCATCTCCGGTCTTCAGCCTCAGGTCAACACCTTTGCCCAGATTGGGAATATGGTATCAGCCGTTAACACGAGACATTTTTCATAACTCACGCGAAAAAGGGAGAGCAAGAGAGACAGCGAAGGGACGCCGGCTTGGCTCCGGTAGAAGAGCAGGGTGCGACACAGGTGTTATTACCGGTCGCCGGATGGACAGAAATGGAGGGCACACCCCGCACAGCGCGGCTTCTTGCGGCAATGCTCCTTGGCGTTTTGGACAATCAGCGCGTGATATTCGTTGAACAGCTCCACATCCTGGGGGAGATTCTCCATGAAGAGGGCGCGGATCTCCTCGTAACCCTCCCTGCCGGATATGAGGCCAAGGCTAGTCAGGAGCCTTCTGGTGTAAGCATCCACTACGAATGACGGCTTGGCTCCGGCATAGAGGAGGATGGAATCACATGTCTCCGGGCCGATCCCCTTGACAGTCAGCAGTTCCTTCCGCAGTATCCGCCACTCCACCGCGAATATCCGCTCCAAGGAGCCATCGTATCGCCCGAAGAGCCAGGCGATGAACTCCTTGAGCCTTTCGCTCTTCACGTTGAAAAAGCCGGCCGGCCTGATCACCTCGGCCAGCCTTTCGAGCGGCAGATCCCTGAGCGCCTCCGGGGAGAGGAGCCCTTCCCTCTTCAGGTTGGCAATGGCCTTTTCCACATTCCCCCAGTTGGTGTTTTGTGTCAGGATTGCGCCAACGCATACCTCGAAGGGGGTCTCCGCCGGCCACCAGTGAAGGTGGCCGTAACGGTCGAGGAGCAGGCGGTAGATTTTAATCAACTTATCGTGCATGAATCCCGTGACGAAAATAAAAAGAAATTAAGCCTTCAGCCTTTCACCTTCGTCCCCCAGAATTTTGTCATACACCCTCCGTATTGCCTCGGTCATCTCTTCATAATCCTTCATCATGATCTCGCCGGGATGTTGCAGATTCGGGTCGTATCCCAGGCGGCGGGCCAGGTTGTTTAGATATTCCCGGGAACCGCCCAAGTCGTTCATGGAGTAATCATGAACGATGCGGAGCCGGTTTTCAAGGCGGCGTAAGCAGGTATAGCCGTTCAGGAGGGTATCGCCCTCCTCATCTGGAATCAGGCCACACTCCTTGATCGCCTGCAGTGCCTCGATGGTATTGGTGCTTCGGATGCATGGGAAATCCCGGCCCCATGCAAGTTGCAGGTACTGGACGATGAACTCCACATCGACCATACCTCCCCGGCCGGTTTTGATGTTGTAACTTCCCGCGCTTTCCTGGGCAATCTCGGTTTCCATCCGCATCCTCAAGCGACGGATCTCCCTGCGCACCGATTCATCCGCGCCCGCGCCGTAAACCGTATCACGAATAACCTCCTCAATCCCCTTTTTCAAGGTTTCATCGCCGTATACGACCCGCGCCTTGGTCAGGGCCTGCCGCTCCCAGATTTGCGCCTCATCCCGGTGGTAATTCCTGAATGAATCGAGCGATGTCACCAGCGGTCCGGCATTTCCTGACGGGCGGAGCCGGGTGTCGATCTTGTAGACAAATCCCTCGCAAGTCTGGGTGGTGAGGATGGAGATGATTTTCTGCCCCAGTTTGGCGAAATATTCGTGATTACTGATTCGCCGTTCGCCGTTGGTCTCCCCTTGCCGGTCATAAATATAGATAATGTCCAGGTCCGAATGGTAGTTGAGCTCACCTCCCCCCATCTTTCCCATTCCGATAATGGCAAAGTTTGCCTCCTTGAGCTCTCCATCCGTGTCCAGGTAAGTGGGACGGCCGAATCGCGCAAGTTCCAGTTGCGCCATGCCGCATGCGGCGGAAAGGCATGCCTCGCCCAGTCTGGTCAATTGATTGGCAATATCGGTCTGCTCCATATTGCCGTAAATATCGTTTATCCCTATGCGCAGGAACTCCTCGTGACGGTAACGGCGCAGAAGGTCGAGCCGCTCCTCGAAATAGCTGGCAGGCGCCAGAAAAGCCGCGAGTTCCTCATCCATCTGCTGCCGCTCATTGAAACTGGCGGCATAGGTGCGGGTCACCATGCTTTCTAGGAGTTCCGGATGGGCGATAGCAATCTTCGACAAAAATTCCGACATGCCAAACAGGGAGACAATCAGCTTCAGGGTTTCCCGGTTCTCCGCCAGGAGTGTATAGAATGAAGCGCGCGGACCGATCGCGCAGAGAAACCGCTCCAGGTTGGAGAGGGCCATATCCGGATCAGGGGATGCGAATATCTCCTGCAACAGAAGCGGCGATATCTTTTCCAGGATACGGCGCGCACGTTCGGTGAGACGGGAGCGGGGCTGCCCGTCGCGGAGTAGCAGCAGATTCGTGTAAGCGCTCTCCACATCCTGGAATCTCCTCGCTGCCAGCATGTCCTTGATCAGGTCGGGATCGGCCCCGGGATCGAAAAAGTAATAAAGCTCCGGCCGTACTTCTTCCTTGAGCCGTTCATCGCGGGAGAGAAAGAGCCCACCATACATGGCCGATACTTTTCGCCGATGCGCCTCGAGTGCTGCGTGAAACCGCTCCACCCCGTCGGCCCTGAGATAGCCGCAACGACGGGCCAGGGCACGAAACTCCGTTTCCAGGTGGGGAAGGCTATGGGACTGTCGCTCTTGAACCACCTGGATCCGGTGCTCTACTGTCCGGAGAAAGCAATACGCTTCTGCCAGGGAGTTATAGTCTTCAGTAGAGATGATCCGCGCCTCCTTAAGCGCTGCCAGAGCTTCCAGGGAGTTTCTCCGGCGCAGGGAAATGTTCTTTCCAGCGTAAACGAGCTGGAGCGCTTGAATGAAAAACTCAATCTCACGGATCCCACCACGGCCAAGCTTGATGTTGTACTCCCCTTCCTTTTCTCTGGAAAGTGAGGCGTCGATCTTTTTTTTCATCATCATCATGTCTTCGATCAAATCGTAGTCAAGGTATTTTCGGTAGATGAACGGTTCAATAGCAGCAAGAAACTGTTCCCCCAGTTCCAGGGAGCCCGCCACCGGCCGTGCCTTCAGCATGGCGGCCCGCTCCCACGACTGTCCCCAGGATTCATAGTAGCTTGCCGCGGAATGCAGGGAAACAGCCATTGCGCCGTTTTTGCCCTCCGGACGCAGTCCCAGGTCAACTCGAAAGACGAAACCGTCTTCAGTGACTTGGGAAACTGCCCTGGTGATCATCTCTGCCTGTTTGACGAAAAAAGCGTGGAGAGATTTTTTTCCCCTGAACCATACCGAACCGCCAGAAATCCCGGTCGTCTCCCCCTCGTCCGAGGAGTAGAGGTAGATGAGGTCAATATCCGAAGAAAAATTGAGCTCCCGGCCGCCCAATTTCCCCATCCCTATAATGGTCAACTCTGCCTCCTTCTCACCATAAGGGGTCTGTATCAACGGCGTGCCGTATTCCGCTATGAGGTCACGACGGGTGACTTCGCAGGTAACCTGCAGGGTGGCAGCCGCCAGTGCTGTAATCTCGGAAGTCACCTCTTCCAGGGTCGCGAGGCCGTTCAGATCACGGGCGGCGATCCTCAGGATCTCCGAAACCTTGAAGCGCCGAAGATGTGCGAGGAGATCCTGATAGCCGGTTTTATCACCTAACTTGGCGCGTAGCAGAGCAAGCATTTCGGCCTCGCTCCTCTGGAGCTCGATCCGCCGGTCGAGAAAAAGCTCCCGGAAATGGGCCGGATCGCGACAGATGATATTTGTCAGAAATGGTGAAGAACCACAGATGAAGAGTAACTGGGAGAGCCGTCCCTTTTTTGCGCAGACCGAGAGAAAGTCGTCACGCGGGACCACGGCGCTGATCCGTTCGAGGCCGTTCAAGGCCATGTCGGGCGCAGGGGTGGCGAGCGCCGCCAAGGTTATGACGCGGAGGGAATCGAAAGGGAAAATCTGGGCAAGAAGACGCAGGTTGGCGGCGGAGCGGGAGCCATGGACAAATCCCTGCGACTCCAGAAAGGTTGTCAACTGACTGTCGCCGGACTCTTCGGGCGCAGCGGCAAGGGCCGCTTCAAGCCCTTCGGCAAAATAGGCGTTGCGGTTCATCGATCCGCAAGCCTGCGCAACTGCCGGCTATAATCGCCAGTTACAACGCCCTTCTCGGTTATGATGCCGGTGATATAACGGCTAGGGGTCACATCGAACGCTGGGTTGCGCACCCTGATCCCTTCCGGTGCAACTGGAAAACCTTGCAGATGGGTCACTTCCCTGGAATGGCGCTCCTCTATTGGAATTTCGTCACCGCTCTTCATGGTCAGGTCAAAAGACGAGGTGGGAGCAGCCACGTAAAAGGGAATCTTGTTTTCCATGGCCAACACAGCCACGCTATAGGTGCCGATCTTGTTGGCCGTATCGCCGTTGGCGGCGATGCGGTCAGCGCCGACAACACATAGGCCTATCTCCCCCTTTTTCATGAACCATCCTGCCATATTGTCGGCGATAAGGGTCACGGGGATGCCTTCCTTCATGAGCTCCCAGGCGGTGAGACGCGCCCCTTGCAGCCAGGGACGGGTCTCGTCGGCGAAGACCCGGATATTCTTTCCCGCCTCGTGAGCGGCGCGGATCACCCCGAGCGCGGTACCGTAACCAGCCGTGGCAAGACCGCCGGCATTGCAATGGGTAAGGATGGCCGCCCCATCCTCGACAAGCGCCGCCCCATGCCGGCCAATCGCCTTGCAAATTGCCAGGTCTTCCGTCTCGATCAGGATCGCCTCAGCTTTCAAAATCTCGCGAATCGCTTCGAACCCCTTCTCGCGGTTGGCTTCGGCCACCCGTTTCATCCGCTCGATGGCCCAGAACAGGTTAACCGCCGTAGGTCTAGTCTGTGCCATGACGTCACAGACATTGGCGAGCTGCCGGGAGAATGAATCATACGTATCGGCAACGATGTCGCGGGCGCCGAGGGCGATCCCCATGGCCGCCGCCACGCCGATGGCCGGGGCGCCGCGGATCACCATGCCCCGGATGGCTTCAGCAACCCCCTTAAAATCGCTATACTCGTTATAGACCTCTTCTCTGGGAAGCCGGGTTTGATCGATCATCACCACCTTGTTGTCGCGCCATTCGATTGTTCGGAAAGACATGAAAAACCTCTTTTGCCACTCAATTTTCTTCGCTTTTTTCCTGCGCCTATTCTTCTCGAAAATCTTTATTTCGAGATCGAGATATACTGTAGACCTGAGTTGCTCATCCCAATTGAAGACTTCTGGCTACGCGTACCTCCCTGTCGAGAGTGAGTAACGCTCCACAAGGGCGTCATCCGGATAGAAAAGGCAATACTCCCTCACGCCGAGCCGCTCATAAAGGGCCTTTGTCTCTCCTTATATCCTTCAGGCTGGTGGAAGGGGAAAGAACCTCTACCACCAGCTCAGCTGCACCTCGAATGTTTGCATCGGTCATATTTGTTCCTGTCGCACGCGACCAGCAAATCGGGCTATATGATATTTAAATCATCCAGGACAACAGCGGAGGGGCTATTAAAGCCTTGTAGTAGTTGTTCCTGAAATTAGTTACTGAAGCATGTTGCCAGATTCACATAACGGTTTGATTCAGCAGATTCAGCTCCGGAGTTATTGAGTAAGAATTGACGCCAATTATTTCAAAACTTTGCCGTCGAGCCAGATCCTGTAACATTTAAACATAAATTTCTGTTTGCTCTTTTTACAGTAGAGCCCATGGGCCCCACTTCATTCGCGGTCATTTTTCCTGTGCCTGGCCGCGCCCCTGTTCGACCAGGAGCTGTTGCAGGCTGCTAAGCGCTTTGGCGCCCGATGACCCTTCCACCGCCCGGATGGCGATTTCCTGGACCTGGCTGTAGGCCTTCTCTTGCTGCTGGCCTAGCTTCATTATTGTCTCGCCCTGCTCCTTCACCTTATTCTCAAGGGACGCTATGCGCGTTGTAAAAACATTACGCTCCCCTTCGGACTCTTTGTTAAGAAGCTCTTCCCGGTTTTTCGCCTCCAGCTTGGCCTTTTCCACCGCCATCTTGACCTCTCTAGCGACCGTCACCTCCAGTTCGCCAGGGAATGCCGCCACCTTGCCGCGCAGCTCTTTCAGCTCCTGCTCGCTCTGCCGGATTGACTCTTCCCGGGCGGCGAACTCTCTTTCGATCCCTTCTCTCTTCTGTGCTATCTCCTTTTCCAGCCTCGCCTTCTCCTCCTCATACGCGGCCTTTTCATCCTCGAACTGGTTCCTGGCCAACTGCCGCTCCCGCTGCAGCGCGTATTGATATTCCTCTTTCTCACGCTCACGCTGTTTTGTTTCAGCGGTCTCCCTCTCCTTGATTTCCAGGGTGTGGAGCTTTTTCTCCTTTTCCCATTCCAGACGCATGGACTCGATCTCCTGGGTCAGATTCTCTTTCCTCTCAGTCATTTCATCTTCGAATTCATCCCGCTTTTGCCGTTGCGCTTCCAGGAGCGCGTTAAGGCTTGATGCGGTTTTCTGGATCTCGAAGATCTCCTTGAGCTCCTCTTCCTTTAAGGCAATGGCCTGTTTAACTGCAATATATTTGGAGACTTCCTGTTGCAGCTGGTCGGCGAGGCCGGTGAAGACCTTACCGATTTCCAGCTTCAGATTGCCAATTTCTTTCATCACACCGTCGATTGAAAGAGTGTCAGCGGTTTCAACCAGCTTCATGGCCTTCTTCTCCTCAATCTTCTCTTCCGGTTTCAGCTCCGCCTCACGTTTTTCCTGAAGCTGCTGCTGCAGATCGTTGTAAGCATCCAGCATCTCCTGTTTGGTGTTTGATACTGTGATCCTCCTCACCTGGGGTTTCTTTTCCGCCATGTCGGTCTCCTTTTCGAGATTATCTTTTATATATAGGAAAGGCGCTCGCCCGGATCCATTCTGAATCGGATATAACGTTACTACATATGCGTATGCTGGTCAAGGAGTGAAAGTCCTATGAGGCGAGGGAGATGGCTGGATAAGAGCTACACACCTATCGCTTTTCCTTGGTTGAAAGACGAATTTTAGCCTATATTTCGTTATAGAATCTTTACATCCTCCTCGCCCTGAAGATACGAGGATTCCAAAGGCTATGCGGCAGCCTTTGAGATTCCTGCTTCATCGAGCGGCCTGACTGCGCCGGCATCTCCACAGGCTATCACGGCGTGCCCCGCCGCTAGAATATTTATCGATGCATTCTCATCCGCATTCGCCGTGTGGCCGCACGCAACGCAGGCAAAAGCTCCTGGGAATTCCGGTTGAAAGCGGAGACATGGCCGCAATGGGAGCATCTCATAATGGTGTAGGCCGGATTGGCAAAGATGACCCGGCCACCCTAGCCAGGCCAGCTTGTATTCATGTTGGCGCCGAAACTCGCCCCACCCCAGATCCAAGATGGCCTTGTTCAGACCGGCCTTCTGCCTGCCGTTCCGGCCAGGTTCTTCGCCGTTCCCTTTAGCCGATTTGCTCATGTTCTTTACCTTAAGCTCTTCCAGTACGACGACAGCGTGGTTTTTGCTGACTTCTGTGGAGACCTTGTGCAGGTTATCATTACGGGCA
>Ga0326727_10004803_pt1 | contig 39753 bp, 37 predicted proteins | sample MB2enrmetagenome_FD_207643 | JGI IMG/M metagenome (GOLD analysis project Ga0326727, IMG submission 207643) | Lab enriched peat soil microbial communities from McLean, Ithaca, NY, United States - MB29MY | ecosystem: Environmental > Terrestrial > Soil > Wetlands > Peat | place: USA: New York...
TTCAAAAAAGTTTCCCCCGGTCTTCTCTCCCCTCTACGCTGCCGTTAGCTGTCTTTCTTCCACAAGCCGTGGATGTTGCAGTATTCGCGCGCCGAAACCTTGTCGGCCTTGACGCAGAATTCGGCTTCGGGCTTGTCGCCGGGGTTCAGAAATTGGAAATAAGATTTGCCGTCGGCGATGAGTTCGATCCACTGGATCCAGTGTTTCGCCTCCATGGGATGGGGCACGCTGCCGACCAGGACTTTGTAGCCGGTGGCGGTTTTTTCGATGACCGGCACGTGTTTTTCCTGCGCCGCGTCGGTGGTGTTGGCCGCGAGCAGCCGCATGGGCTGGCCGCAGCACACCAGATCGCCGTCGCCGCCGCTCAGCACCACCACGATGTTGCCGCACAAATCGCATTTGTAGATTTCCAGTCTTGAGGCCATGATGTGACTCCTTTTTGAGTTTCCCGAAGTACGCCCAGCCGCGCGGAAGAGGCCCTGGCGGCTCTGGCGGGCGTGGTAAGCTCATACGTCATAGAGCAAATCCATATGATTTAGGCAAGAGGAAATACGAAACATTCCCCCGGCCGCCGTCGTCTGCAATTTGCCGGCTGGCCGCGATTTGAAATTTCCGGCAATATGATTACAATAGGTAAAATTCGCGGCCGCCATTCCCAGGCCAAGGAGCACCGCATGAGCATCGAAGACCAAATGCTGGATCTGGCCAAACGGGCCAAAATCGCGGCCCGCGAGATCTCGCGGGCGTCCGCCGCGGCCAAGAACGCCGCCATCCTGAACATCGGCGAGCTGCTCGCCTCGCGCCGGGCCGAAATCTCCCAGGCCAACGAAGTCGACCTCAAAGCCGCCAAGGCCGCCGGCATGGACGCCCCGAAACTCGACCGGCTGACCCTGTCGCCCCAGGTCATCGAGTGCATGATCCAGGCCTGCCGCGAAGTGGCCGCCCTGTCCGACCCGGTCGGCGAAATCGAATCCATGTCCCAGCGGCCCAACGGGCTCCTGGTCGGGCGCATGCGCACCCCGCTCGGCGTCATCGCCATGATCTACGAGTCGAGGCCCAACGTGACCATCGATGCGGCCATCTTGTGCCTGAAGGCGGGCAACGCCGTAATCCTGCGCGGCGGCTCGGAAGCCTTCCATTCCAACACCATGCTGGCCGACATCCTGCGCCAGGCGTTAACCGCCGCCGGCATTCCGGCCGACTGCGCCCAACTCGTGCCGACCACCGACCGCGCCGCGGTCAAGGCCCTGTGCAAACTCGACGCGTTCGTGGACGTCATCATCCCGCGCGGCGGCGAGGGGCTGATCCGGGCCGTGGTCGCCGAAGCCACCATGCCGGTGCTCAAGCACTACATGGGCGTGTGCCACGCCTACGTGGACAGCCCGGTGGACGCGGATCAGGCCGTGGGCGTGCTGCTCAACGCCAAGGCCCAGCGCCCGGGCGTGTGCAACGCCCTGGAATGCCTGCTGGTGCACAAGGACGCGGCCGCCGAAATCCTGCCCCGGGTCGCCGCGAAACTCGGCGCGGCCGGGGTCTCCTTCCGGGCCTGCGAGCGGTCGCTGCCCCTGCTTGGAAAATACGCCACGCCGGCCAGCCAGTCCGACTACGGCCACGAGTTCCACGACCTGATCCTGGCGGTCAAGGTCGTCGACTCCATGGACGAGGCCCTGGACCACATCGCCCGGTATTCATCGAGCCACACCGAAGTCATCCTGACCCGCGACCACGCCCGGGCCATGCGCTTTCTGCGCGAGGCCGACTCCTCCATGGTCGGCGTGAACTGCTCCACCCGCTTCAACGACGGCGGCGAACTGGGCCTGGGCGCGGAAATCGGCATCAGCACCTCGAAACTGCACGCCTTCGGCCCCATGGGACTCAAGGAACTCACCAGCGCCAAGTTCGTGGTGCTGGGCAACGGACAGGTCAGGGGATAAGCTTGCGCGGGCAGGGGCGCAGCCCCTGCCCGCGCCTCAAAAGGTATTTTTCTTTGTCCAATAAAATTGGCATATTTGGCGGCAGTTTCAATCCGCCGCATTTGGGGCACGTCCGGGCGGCGGTCGAGGTCAGGGAGGCCTTGGGCCTTACGCTGGTCGAGATGATGCCGGTGGCCGTGGCGCCCCACAAGCCGGACGCGGACATGCTGCCGGCGGAGTTCCGCTTGCGCCTGCTTGAGCTGGCCGTCCAGGGCGTGGCCGGGCTTCGGGCCTGCGACCTGGAAATGCGCCGACCCGGGCCGTCGTATACCATCGACACCCTGCGCCGGTACTGCGCGCAAAATCCGGAGTGCGACATCTATTTCATCATGGGGGTCAATGACCTGCTCAACCTGCCGTACTGGAAAGAAGGTCCAGAGCTTGGCCGGACGGCCAATCTGGCGGTCGTTCCGCGCGACGGGCTGGGCCTGGCCGAGACTTCGAATTTTTTGGCCCGCCAGGCCGGAGAGTTCCGACTGACGCGGACGGATGAAACGGCCTGGAAATTTGACGGCGGGTTTGGACTCTTCTATGTGGACATTCCTCGTATCGACGTCAATGCCTCGCTCTTGCGCGACAAGTGGCGGCGAGGCGCGAGTCTCGACGGTTTGATCCCCGGTCCTGCGCTTGAGGCGCTTTTGGCCTCGGAAGAACTTTTGGTTTCCCGCTGGGGCGGCCGGGACGCCCTCTAGCCGCCGGACCGGAGAACGCCCGGAAATTCAATGCGCAAATATTTCACCACCCATTTCGGTCAGGCGACGCGAGTTTTTTTGTGCCTGATTTTTTTTGCCACCATTGGCATGCCCTTGGCTAGTCCGGTCTTTTATCCCGCGGCGTCCCGCGGGCTGGCCGAGATCCAGGAAACGCTCCCGGAGCTTTCGCCGTCGCTCACGGCCGTGCGCTCCTGGCTGGCGGTCTTGCGACACGGCTGGTTGGAGCACAATTTTCCTTTTCGGGGCGAACTGATCCGCTTGGACAGCCAGATTTCGGTCCGGATGCTGTCTTCGACGCTGCTCTCGCCGGTAACCATGGGCCGGGGCGACTGGCTTTTCCTGGCCAGGGACCGGGGCCACGATTTGTTGGAGGAGCACCGGGCGGTACGGCCGCTGCCGGTATCCGAAATCAAGGCCCTGGCCGCCGAGTTCGAGGCCAGGCGCGCCTGGCTGGCCGAACGCGGCATCGCCTACCTCGTGGTCGTCACCCCGGACAAGGGCACGATCTATCCCGAATATCTGCCCCAGGCCTACGAAAAAACCGCCGGCCCCTCCTATCTGGACCAAACCCTGGCGTATCTGCGCCAGCACACGAGCCTGGACATTCTCGACCTGAAGCCGGCCGTGCTCGAAGCCAAACAGCACCACGTCGTTTTCTACCGCACCGACACCCACTGGAACGCCTACGGCGCCTATGCCGGATACCTGGCGACCGTCGCCCGCCTGGAAAAGATATTTCCCGGGATCGCCGCCCAAACGATGCGCAATTACCACGTAAAGACCACGACTTTTTCCGGCGACCAGGCCAAACTGCTGGGGGTGGACGGGAGCATGAAGGAAGATTTCATCCAGTACTTCCCGGACATACAGCGCTCGGATTTTGTCTTCGACTACCATTCGGACCCGCATTACTCCAAGCCGGCCTGGGCGTCGTCGCGGCCCGACCCCGGCCTGCCCAAGGCGGTGATCCTGCACGACTCCTATTATGTGGAGCAGTTCCTGTATTTCCCCGATCACTTCCGCCACGGGGTTTACGCCTGGATCGAACCGGCGCCGGCCGGCGAGTTCCGCTTTTTCGACAAGGCCTTGATTGAAAGCGAGCGGCCCGACATCGTCATCGAGGAGTACGCCGAACGGTACTTCCGTCCGGCGCCGCCTCCGGAGCCGGACGTGATACCGGCCGCGACGCCGTGAGGTTAAGCCGGACAGGCCCGGAAAGACCGCGCCGCCGCCCGGCACAAGAGGCTTTCATTTTCAAGGGAAAGATCGTAGAGAAGGCCGCGCCCTGAGCGCAACACCCATGCCCCATCCACCCACGCCATGATCGTCCTCGTCCTGACCGCCTCCCTGGCCCTCGTGACCACTTTTTTTTGCTCCCTGTGCGAGGCGGTGCTCTACGCCACGCCCTGGAGCCTGATCGAACGGCTGCGCCGCGAAGGCCGGCCGTGCGGCCAGATCCTGTTCGACCTGCGCATGAACATCGACCGGCCGATCGCGGCGATACTCACCCTGAACACCGTCGCCGCCACGGTCGGCGCCTCGGTGTGCGGCGCGGCGGCGGTGACCTATTTCGAGTCCGACATCCTGGGGCTGTTCACGGCCGCGTTCACGGCCGCGATCCTGGTGGCCGGCGAAATCATCCCCAAGACCATCGGCGTGGAATACAACCAGCGCCTGGCGCCCATCCTGGCCAGGCCCTTTCTGGTCATGGTCCGGGCGCTGGCCCCGGTCATCTGGGCGCTCGGACTGATCACGCGCCTGATCCAGCCCAAAAAGAAGGGGCCGCCGACCACCGAGGAGGACATCCGCTCGATCGTGAGCCTGACGCGTAAGGCCGGAGTCATCAAGCCTTACGAGGAACTGGCGATCCAGAACATCCTGACGCTGGACCACAAGATCGTCGCCGACATCATGACCCCGCGCACGGTGATCTTTTCCCTGCCCGCCGAAATGACCGTCAAGGAAGCGCGCGAGGCCCGGCCGGTCTGGCCGCACTCGCGCATCCCTGTCTACCAGGGCGACGATCCGGAACAGATCGTGGGCATCGTCTACCGCCGCATGGTGCTCGAAACCCTGGCCAACGACCAGGACGACACCCGCCTGGACGCGATCATGCGGCCGGTGCAGTTCGTGCTCGACACCCTGACCCTGGACCGGCTGCTGGTCAAATTCCTGGAGTCGCGCACGCACCTGTTCATCGCCCTGGACGAATACGGCGGCGTCTCCGGCGCGGTGACGCTCGAAGACGTGCTGGAGGAAATCCTGGGCAAGGAAATCGTGGACGAAACCGACCAGGTCGCCGACATGCGCGAACTGGCCCGCACCCAACGAATCAAACTTTTGGCCGAAGCCGCCGAATCGGCCAAAGAGTAGACCGGGGGCCCCGCCCCTGGACCCCGCTGGGGGGACAACTGTCCCCCCAGACCCCCCGTACCGGGGCTAGTTTATGACCGGCATGTTTTGTGATAAATAATTGCCCGGCTGTTATCCCGCACCCTCTGTCGAGGGGGTCCGGGGGGCATGATGCCCGCCGGAGGCGCCGGTAAGGATTCACCGCATGGCTCAATCGAACAAGTATGTTTATTTGGCGGCCGGGCTGTTGTTGGCGCTCGGGCTCGGCTATCTTGTGTTTTCCGGCCTGTCGCAGAGCAGCGTGTATTTTTTGAACGTCGGCGAGGTGTTGGCCATGAAGCCCGGCGCGGTCAACCAGGCCAGGCTCTTCGGCACGGTGTCCGAGCAGGATCTGGCCTTGTCTCCGGATTCGCTCGGCGTGGCCTTCAGCCTGCGCGACAAGGACGATCCGGCCAAGACCATCCGGGTGGACTACAAGGGCGCGGTGCCAGACACCTTCAAGCCCGGGGTGGAGGTCATTGTCGAGGGCAGGATGCGGGGCGACGGAGGTTTTACCGCCGCCACGCTGCTCACCAAATGTCCCTCGAAATATCAGAAGGAAAACCGGGGTTAGCGCCCGGCGCTTCTCCGGTTCGGGTCGCAACGTGAGCGTGAGCAAAAATCCGCTGGCTTTTTTCACCCACTTTTGGAAGCGGCGCGAGCTTATCAGGCAGTTCACCCGCCTCGAGTTCGTGGCCCGGTATCACGGCTCGCAGCTCGGTCTTTTGTGGAGCCTGGCCTCGCCGTTTTTCACGCTGCTCGTTTACACCTTCATCTTTTCGGTCATTTTCAAACCCCGTTGGGCGAACGCCCAGAACGCCGGGTTTCTCGATTACGCCCTGATTTTGTTCACCGGCATCACCGCCTTCGAGATCTTCGCCGCCTGCGCCAACCGCGCGCCCTACGAGATCGCCGACAATTCCAGCTACGTCAAAAAAATGGTTTTCCCCCTGGAGATTCTGGCGGTGAGCATCCTGTTCGCGGCCCTGATCGAATCGCTGCCCGCATTGGGCTTGGTGGTCCTCGGGGTCCTTTGCACCACCGGCAAATTGCACGCGACGCTGCTCCTTTTACCCCTGGCCTACGCCCCGCTGGTTTTTCTCACCCTGGCCGTCTGCTGGACGCTGAACGCCCTGGGCGTGTTCATGCGCGACGTGGGCCACGTGGTGCGGGTGTTCACCCAGCTGTATTTTTTCATCACCCCGATCCTGTTTCCGACCGAGGCCGTACCCGAGAAGTTCCGCTTCCTGCTGCCGCTCAACCCCATGTACGTGGTCGTCGAGCATTTCCGGCGCTTCGTGCTGTGGGGCCAGGGGCCGGACTGGGGCGAGCTGGCCGTCGTGACCGCGGTGACGTTCGTGCTCGCGCTTCTCGCCTACCAGTGGTTCATGCGGGTCAAGGGGGTGTTCGCCGATGTCATCTGAGCCGGTGCACGCCCCGCTGTTCTCCGTGAACGGCCTGTCCAAGGCCTATCATATCTACGACCGGCCGCTGGACCGGCTGCGCCAGAGCCTGGCCCGACCGGGCAAGACCTATTACCGCGAGCACTGGGCGCTGCGCGAGGCGAGCTTTACGGTCGCCCCGGGCGAGGCCTTCGGAGTCATCGGCCGCAACGGGGCCGGAAAATCGACCTTGCTTACGCTCATGGCCGGGGTTTTGCGGCCGACCTCAGGCACGGTCGTCGCGCCCGAGCGACTGACCGCCCTGCTCGAACTGGGCAGCGGTTTCAACCCCAAGCTGACCGGCCGCCAGAACGTCTTTTTGAACGGCGCCATCCTGGGGCTGACGCGCAAGGACATAAATCAACGCCTGGACGCCATCCGGGAATTCGCCGACATCGGCGAGTATTTCGACGAGCCGGTCAAGACCTATTCCAGCGGCATGTTTTTGCGCCTGGCCTTTGCCGTGACCACCGGACTCACCCCCGACGCCCTGATCGTGGACGAGGCCCTGGCCGTGGGCGACGTGTTTTTCCGGCAGAAATGCCACGCCCGCATGGAAGAACTCCTCGCCCGGGGCGGAGCCGTGATTTTGGTCTCCCACGCCATGAACGACGTGGCCCAGTTCTGCCACCGGGCGCTGCTCCTCAACCGGGGCCGGATGGAATTTCTGGGCGACGCGGGCGAGGCGGTCAAGCGCTACATGGCCGCGCCGAGCAAGACCTTCGACATGGCCGCGCCGGATCGGCCGGCAGCCGCGTTGACGTCGGGGTCCACGACTCCACCGGCTACGGCCATGCCCCTGCCGCCGACTTCGGACATGCCCTGGCCCGACCCGTCCCAGTTTCTGGACATATCCCGCCTGGCCGCGGCCGACAACGGCGCAAGCCAATGTCTGGGCCTGGCCCTGTGCGACGAGGACCTGCGCCGCACGAGCGGCTTTATCCAGGGCGAGACCGCCCAGGTCTTCGTGGCCTACAAACTGCTGCGCGACATCGAGGTCCCGATCTGCGGCGCGGAATTCACCGATGCGAGAAGGGTCATCGTCTTCGGCAAGAACACCCTGCAATACGACTGCCCCGTGCCCGAACGCGTTGCGGCCGGCACGGTCCTGTTCTTCCGCTTCGCGACCAAACTCGACCTGGCCCCGGGCGAATACACCGTCACCGTCGGCTTCACCTGCGTGGACCCGCGCAGCTATGAAAACCGGGCCAACATCACCCACCAGGCCATGGACGAAAAAACCACGGTACTCAGCACCTATCCGGGCGCGGCCGCCTTTCGCATCACCATGCGCCCGCTGGGGACCCGCCCGGTTCAGCTCACGCACCACGGCGTGGCCAACCTGCCAGGTACGGCCCGCTGCGCCGCGCTTGCGCCGGAGACCGCCTCATGAGCCGCCTTGCCTGCTGGTGCGGAGAAACCGTCCTGGAACGCTTCTCCACAACCTACCAGCGTTGCGTCCGCTGCCGCACCCTGGTGTGCGTCTCCCGGCCGGCGGAGTCTGCGCCCGGTGAACCGGAATACGGCAAAGATCAGTCCTGCCCGCCCCGGACCGCGCGTCCCGGACCGCCGGACCTCGACGCCCGGGCGGCTATGGACCTGCCCGAACGCTGCGCCCATTGGCTGCGTGTCCTTTTGTCTTTCAAAACGCCGCCGGCCCAGGTCCTGGAAATCGGTTGCTCGCACGGCGGCTTCACCGCCCTGGCCGAGGCCGCCGGATTTATCGCCGCCGGAGTCGAACTCTCGCCCCGGGCGGCCGATTACGGACGCGTTGCCTTCGGCGTCATGATCTTCGCCGGCCCGGTCGAAAGCCACGGCTTCGCCAAGGGGTCGCTGGACGCCGTCTGCCTCTTCGACGTGCTCGAACACCTGCCCGACCCACTGGGCACGCTCGGCCATTGCGCCAGGCTGCTCAAAGACGACGGCATCCTGCTCGTGCAGACCCCGAAATATCCGGAACACGCCTCGCTCTCGGACCTGGAAATCGCCGGGCATCCGTTCCTGGACAAGATGCGGGAAGCCAAGCACCCGCATCTCTTCTCCGCCCACTCGGCCGAGGAGCTCATGCACCGGATCGGCCTGACCCGCGTGGTCTTCCAGCCGGCCGTGTTTCCGGCCCAGGACATGTTCTTCGTGGCGAGCAAAGAACACATCATTCAACCCGACCCGGGCGAGATCCGCGCCTGCCTTGGGGCCAGCCCGCAGGCGCGCCTGGTCCGCGCTCTGATCGACGGCCGGGAAAGTTACGAAGAGTCCCAGGCCGTGGTCGCCCGCCAGGACGAAACCATCCGGACGCTGAACAAATCGGCCGAGGCGCTGCGCGCCCTGTCGCGCTCGCCCGTCTTCCGCTGCCTGCGCCGCCTGGGGCCCTGGGCCTGGGTGGACCGGGGCCTGTTGGCCAAGGACGCGGCCGGAACAGCCGCGGCCGAAAAACCAGGCCCGGGCGCGCCCCTGCGCAGCGTCGGCGTGGACCTGATCCCGCTGCTTCCCGGCGGCGAAAACGGCGGGGCCAAAATCGTCGCCCTCTCGCTCATCGATCATCTGGCCCGAGCCCACCCGGACTGCAACTTCACTCTGTTCACCTCGGACAGCGCCCACGACGAAATCGCCTGGCTGGACCGCTACAACGTGCGCCGCATCTGCACCGTGCGCACGCTCGCCGGCGCGGCGGAAAAAGGCCTGCCCATCGCCCGGCTCGCCGGGCTGGTCAACCGCCTGCGCAGCGTGCCCATCTCGGGCCGCACCCTGTGGCGCATCAAAGCCCTGTTCTGGAAAATCTGGGCGCTGGGCAACCACAAAAAAGGCGCCCTGGCCCAGTACGGCGTCCAGACGCTCCTGTGCCCCTTCACCCTGCCCTTCGTCTACGACCCGGCCGTTCCGACCGTGAGCATCGTCCACGACCTGCAATACCTCTACTACCCTCAGTTTTTCAGCCTGGAGCAACAGTTCGAACGCGAACGCAACTTCCGCCAGGCGGTCAGCCTGGCCGACTCCATCATCTGCGTCTCGGACTACGTGCGCGAAACCGTGCTGGAAAAATCCGAGGCCACCCCGGACCGCGTCGGCTTCATCCATACCCGGCTGGCCGCGCGCCTGCCCGAACCGGACCCGGACACGCTGGCCAGCCTCGGCCTGAGCAAAAACGGCTACCTCTTCTACCCGGCCAACGCCTGGGCGCACAAAAACCACCGCATGCTCTTCACCGCCTTCGGCATGTTCCGTGCCGACAACCCGGCGTCAAAGCTCAAACTGGTCCTCACCGGCACGATGAACGACGCCATGCGCGCCCTGCAAAACGAGGCCGAGACCATGGGCCTCGCCGCGAGCGTCCTCTTCGCCGGATTTCGGCCCGAAGCGCAGTTTGCGGCCATCCTGGAAAACTGCCTGGCGCTCATCTTCCCCTCGCTCTACGAAGGCTTCGGCATGCCCGTGCTCGAAGCCATGGCGCACGGCAAACCCGTGCTGTGCTCGGCCGCCACCAGCCTGCCGGAAATCGCCGGCGACGCCGCCCTGTTCTTCGACCCGAATAAACCCGCCGACATCAAAAACGCCATCGAACGCCTGCTTGCCAACCCCGAGCTGGCCGAACGCCTGGCGCGCAAGGGAAGAGAACGGGCGCGCCAGTTCGGCGGCGCGGAGGAAATGGCCGGGGAGTACTGGGAGGCGATGGAGAGAGGAATAAAGACCGGAGGGAAACTCTCTTGAAGGGGTTCCAAGGGGCGCAGCCCCTTGGCCGCCGGAGGCATTCCTCATGCGCATAGGCTTCGACGTCAGCCAGACCGGCGGCGGCAAGGCCGGTTGCGGCATGATGAGTTATCATTTGATCCGGGCCTTGGCGGCATTGGACCGGGAGAACGAATATTTATTGTATCCGGCCTTTGGGGATTTGTTTTGGGAGCGCAAGCGGGGTTCGATCAAGGCTCCGGCCGGGAATAATTTCCGCTTGGCGCTGCGGTTTCGCTCCTTTGAGTCTTCGCGGCGTTTCTGGACAAAGCCGCCCGCGGATTTCGAGGCCAGGCTGGGCGATCCGGACATTGTCCAAGCGAACAATTTTTTTTGTCCCACGGGTTTGAAGAAGGCCCGCCTGGTGTATTTCCTTCACGACATCGCCTTTTTGGAAGACCCCAACTGGAGCACCTGCGAGAACCGCACCGGCTGTTTCCGAGGCGTTTACGAGGCCGCCTTGCTCGCGGACATGATCGTGGCCAATTCCGGCTTCACCAGGGGGCATTTTCTGCGGACGTTTCCGCATTACCCCGAGGCCCGAGTCAAGGTCATGCATTTGGCCAGCCGCTTTATGAACGCGGGCCAAGGCGTGCGGCCGAAGGGCCTGGCCGTACCAGAGTCCGGGGAATTTTTTCTGTGCGTGGGCACGATCGAGCCGCGCAAGAATCATTTGCGTCTGTTTGAGGCCTACGCCCGGTTTTGCGAGGTTTCCAAAGCGGCCGTCCCGCTGGTTTTGGCCGGCGGCCGGGGCTGGCTCGTGGACGACGCGGCCGAGGAGGCCAGGCGGCTTGGCATCGGCGCCCGGCTCATTTTGACAGGCTATCTCGAGGACGAAGCCCTCACCTGGCTTTACCGCAACTGCCTGGCTTTCGTGTATCCCTCGCTGTTCGAGGGTTTCGGCTTGCCGGTGGTCGAGGCGCTCAGTTGCGGCGCGCCGGTGGTCACCTCGACCGCCAGTTCCCTGCCCGAGGTGACGGGCGGCGCGGCCATGCTGGTCGATCCCCTGGATACGGCCGAGTTGTCCAAGGCGTTGCTGCGCCTGTGGCGCGAACCCGAACTGCGCGAAGACCTGTCCGAACGCGCGCTCGCCCGGGCCTCCTTTTTTTCCTGGGAAAAAGCCGCCCGGGTGGTCATGGACGCCCACCGCGAGGTCGTCCGCCTGCCCAAGTTCGCCGGGCATTGAAAATCCATCCGCATTATTGACCCCTCGCGGACTTTGTGCCAACTGCAAGCCACGCCGCGACCCGGTCGCCGGTTTTTTCCCGTTATCGAAGGAGCTCTCATGCATCAGGCTGCCTACTGGTCCTTGCTCATCGCCTTGTTCATCTCCGTGATCATGCCCGCGTTTTGCGCCGTCTATCTGTGGAACGGCGAGAACGGCGCGCCAAAACTCATCGAGCGCGGCCATCTCGCGGCCGTTTTGCTGATGACCGTCAGTTCGATCATCCTGACCATCGCGCTCATCCGGCGCGATTTCTCCTTCGAGTACGTCTACGAATACACCGATGCGGCCCTGCCCCTGTTTTACGCCCTGACCGCCTTTTGGGCCGGGCAGGCCGGGTCGCTTTTGCTCTGGGCCTGGCTGATGGGCGTGCTTGCCGCCTGTTTCGCTTCGGGCAAGGCCTACGCCGCCCTATCGCCGCGCACCAAGCTCACCTTTTGGCTCTTTTTCCTGGCCATCCAGGCCTTTTTCCTTTTGCTGCTCACCGGGCCGAGCACGCCCTTCCTGCAGCTGGTTCCTGCCCCGCCGGACGGCAAGGGCTTAAATCCCCTGCTGCGCAATCCGGGCATGATCTTCCATCCGCCGCTGCTCTTTCTGGGCTATGCCGGGTTCGCCATTCCGGCCTGCCTGGGGCTGGCCTCCTGGTTGAACGGCGAGCGCGTGAACTGGATCCGCGCCTCGCGCAATTTCACCATGCTGGCCTGGATATTTTTGACCGCGGGCATCGTCCTGGGCGGCTGGTGGTCGTACATGGAACTGGGCTGGGGCGGGTACTGGGCCTGGGACCCGGTGGAAAACGCCTCGCTCGTGCCCTGGCTCACGGGCACGGCCTTTTTGCACACCGCGGCGGTCCAGAACCGGCGCGGAGCGCTGAAAGCGACCAACGTCGCCCTCATCGCCCTGACCCTGCTTTTGAGCTTTTTCGGAACCTATATCGTGCGCAGCGGGGTCATCGAATCCCTGCACGCCTTCGGCGAGGGCGGCGTGGGCCAGCCGCTGATCATCATGATCGCCTGCTTCGCCGCCATTTCGGTTCTGGTCCTGTACTTCGGCGGCGGCCTTGCGGCCTCGGTTTCCAAGCCGATCCCCGGGCTCTACAGCCTGCCGGGCTTTCTTATCCTCGCCTGCTGGCTCTTTTGCGCCCTGGCCGCGGTGATCTTCGCCGCCACCATGTGGCCGGTAGTCAGCACGATTTGGAGCGCGAAACCCATGGGTCTGGACGCATCCTTCTACAACCGGGTGTGCAACCCCATGTTCGTCCTGGTGGCCGGACTCCTGGCCTTTTGCCCCTGGCTGTCCTGGAAGGAAGGCGCGCGCGCGCCGCGCATGCTGGCCCTGGTCGCCGTGGTGGCCGCCGCAGCCGGCGCCGTCGCGGCGTTCGTCTTTCACATCACCCTGCCTTCGGCCCTGGCCGGGGTGGCGTTGGCCTGCGCGGCCATGGCCAGTATCCTGATTTTGTTCGCCAAGGAGAGCTTCGCCCGGACCCGCAAGGGCGGACTCGGGGCCTACCTCACCCATTTGGGCCTGGCCCTGGTGGTCCTCGGCGTGGCCGTGTCCGGTCCCTACCAGCAGGCCAAGGAAGCGGTTTTGGCCCCGGACCAGAAGCTGACCATCGGCGCGTACACCGTGACCAACATGGGCCTGACCAAGGCGAGCACCCCGGCCATGTTCGCGGCCACGGCCAAGCTTGCGGTGGAAAAAAACGGCGCGCCGGCCGGCGAACTCACCCCTGAACGCCGCCTGTACCGCAATTTCGAACAGCCCTTTGCCGAAGTTTCGACCGTTCCTTCGTTCGGCGACGAACTTTACGCCACCTTGCTCGGCTTTACCGACGACGGCGCGGTCAGCATCAAGGTCAGCATCAACCCCTTGGTCAACTGGGTCTGGATCGGCGGCACGCTCATGTGCCTGGCCGCGCTGTTGTGCCTGCGGCGCTTCAGGGACGACGCCCGGTGAACCAGGCGGGGCGATCGGACAGCGTGCTCGCGCGGCTTTGCGAGGTGAGCAAATTTTACGGCGAGCGCCTGGTGCTGCGCAAAATCAGCCTGGAGGCGAGAGCCGCCGAGGTCTTGCTCGTGGCCGGACAAAACGGCGCGGGCAAGTCAACTTTGCTGAAAATCATGGCCGGGCTGATCCGTCCGGACGAGGGGGAGGCGCAGCGCCTGACCCCGCCGGGCGCCGCCGCCTACCTGGGGCACAAGACCTTCATCTACGGCAAGCTCAGCGCCCTGGACAACCTGCTTTTCTGGGCCCGGCTCCACGGCCTGTCCGACGCGAAAAACAAGGCCTTGGGCCAACTTGAGCGCCTGGGGCTGGCCGGACAGGCCTCAGATCCGGCCGGGACCTTTTCCCGGGGCATGATGCAGCGCTTAAGCCTCGCCCGGGTGTTTCTGCTGAGTCCCAGCATCCTCTATCTGGACGAACCGGACACCGGCCTGGACCTGGCCTCCAAGGCGATTTTGCGCCGGGCGGTGCTCGAAGCCAGGGACCAGGGCCTGGGCGTGGTCTGGGTCAGCCACGACCCGGCCGGCGATCTCATCCACGCCGACCGGGCGGCGCTCCTGGCCGATCGGGGTTTGGCCTACTTAGGCCCGGCCTCGGGCTTTCCGCCGTGCGCCGCGCTCCATGCTGCAGGCGACTCCGCGGCCCCGGAGGCGGCGTGTTAGCGCGGGCCGTGGCGCTCACGGCCAAAGACTTGCGCCTGGCTCTGTCCGGCGGCCAGGGCGTGGTCCAGACCGTGCTCTTCGGGCTTTTGCTCATTTTCGTCTTCAGCCTGTCGCGCGCCCCGGGCGAGCTCACTCCGGCCCAGGCGGCCTCGGCCATCTTCTGGCTGGCCTCGGCCTTCGGCGCGATCCTGATTTTCAACACCCTTTACGGCTTCGAGGAAGAGACCGGGGCGCGCACGGCGCTTTGCATGGCCCCCATGCCCGCCTCCACTGTCTGGCTGGGCAAGGCCCTGGCCGGACTGTTGCTCTTGCTGCTCTGCCAGGCCGTGTTCGCGCCGGCGGCGGTGGCCTTCCTGGGTCAGCGTCCGGCCGGAGACGCGGCGGCCGCCCTGGGATATGTCCTGGCCGTGGACACGGGGCTGGCCGCCCTGGGCTCGCTCATGGGCTCGCTGGCCGGCGGACGCACGGCCCGCGAATCGCTTTTGACCGTGATCCTCTTCCCCCTGCTCGTGCCTCTGCTCCTGGCCGGAATCCGACTGCTTGAGGCCGCCATCGATCCCGGAGCCGGCGCGGACGTCGCCGCCTGGCTCGGCCTGGCAATGGCCTTCGACGCCCTCTTCTCCGGCGCGGCTCTGATCCTGTTCCCCTTTCTGTATGTTGGGGATGAGTAAGGGGGAGAAACCGGGAGGAAAAACCCTTTCCCCCCCAAATTTTATTCCCGCGCGGGCCTGCTTGTGGCACAGCCAACACCCGGCCCGCGCGGATAAATTTTTTTGAGAGGGGGGGGGCGGGGGAGGAACCCTTTGTACACCAAGGGTTCCTCCCCCGATGCTTTGCTTGCCTTACTAACCCGCGTCCTGGTATGGCTCCCGGGTGCAACCGTTGTGGCCGCGCCGTGTGCGCGGCCGCCAAATCGTGTTCCTTGGATACGACATGCTCTTGATTTTGCCGCTTCTGGCCGCTGCCGGACTTATGCTCAGCCAGTATTTGATCTGGTTTTACGCCCCGATCGAGCAGACCATGGGGCTGATCCAGAAGATCTTTTATCTGCATCTGCCGCTGGCCTGGTGGTCCCTGGCCAGTTTTTTCACTGTCTTTATCGCCAGCGGTTTGTATCTGATCAAAGGCAAGCCCGCTTACGACCGCCTGGCTCAGGCCGCCTGCGAGATCGGGGTGTTGCTCGCCAGCTTGGCACTGATAAGCGGTTCGCTGTGGGCCAGGCCGATCTGGAACACTTGGTGGACCTGGGACCCAAAGCTGACCACCACCCTGGTGATGTGGTTCATCTACATGAGTTATCTCTTGCTGCGCTCGGTCGGGCTCGGCGGCGCCGGGGGCGCGGCGCGCGTATGCGCGGTGCTCGGCGTGATCGCCTTTTTGGACGTCCCGCTGGTCTTTTTCGCGGCCAGAAAATGGCGCAGCATCCACCCCACGGTCTTCGGCGGGACTTCCGGGGGACTCGAGCCCGAGATGCTCGCCACGGTCTTGATCAGCGTGGCCGCGTTCGGGCTTTTCTGGCTCACCCTGCTTTTGTACCGCACGCGCCAACTGGGTTTGGCCGCGCGTCTCGACGCCCTCTCCCGGCAACCTCAAAGCAAGGATTTCTGATGGATAGGCAAACGTATCTGTTCATCGCCAATGCCGTGGTCTGGGTCGGCCTGTGCGGCTACCTGGTCTTTCTGGCCCTGCGTCAAAAAAATCTCGAGGCGCGTTGCCGCCGTTTGGAGGTCCTCGGTGGCGACTCCTAAAACCAAAGCCGTCAAGCGCCCCAGCGCGCCCGGTACGCCTGGCGCGCATATTGCATTGGGGACGGCGACCCCCCTGGCGCGTGTCCCTCTGGGAGTGAAGGTCGTGGCCGCCGTCGGACTGGTCGCCCTGGCGGCTATTTTGACCATGTCTTTCATTTACCGCGTCGAGCGCCCGACCCTGACGGTCAGGACGGTCCAGGAAGGCTCGCCCCAGGCCCCAGGCGGCATGGGCGGAGCCATGGGGGCGGCAGGGAGCGGTTCGGAGCAAGCGTCCCCGGCCATGGCCGAAATGATCGAGATGATGAGCGCGCTCAAGGAAAAGCCGAACGACTTCGACCTTCTCATGCGCCTGGGCGAACGCTTTTTGAGCATGGACTTCCCCGAGCGGGCGGTGATCTTTTTCGAGCGCGCCGAGAAGGTGCGCCCGGACGATCCGGAAATGCTCAACGCCCTGGGCGTGGCCTATTTCCAATCGAATGCGCCGGACAAGGCCAAGGAAAAATTCGACCGCCTGCTGGCCATGGACAAAAACGATTACCGTGCCCACTACAACATGGGCATCCTGCTCGGGCACTCTTTGAACGACCCGGCCGGGGCCAAGACGCATTTCGCGGCCGTGCTGGCCTCGCCCTCTGCCCCGGCGCAGATCAAGGATCAGGCCCGCAAGGAAATGGGCCAGTAAGGCTTTGACGTGCCGGACGGCGGAGTATAAAAGCGCGTGAAACAAATGCGTTACGCTGAAAAGATGACGGGCTGAGGCGGAAATCGATGAAAAAATACGCCATGGAAACCTGGGTCGGGGTCTTCGTGCTGGCCGGGCTTTTGTGTGTCGCCTACCTGACCGTCAAGCTCGGCAAGGTGGACATTGCCGACACGGACTATTATGCGGTCGATGCCGTGTTTGGCGACGTCTCGGGCTTGGTCCGGGGGGCCTGGGTGGAAATAAGCGGGGTGCGCGTCGGCAAGGTCGACGCCATCACACTTGACCCCAAGAACATGAATGCCAGAGTGCGCCTGAAAATCCGGCGCGAGGTGGCCTTGACCGACGACGTCATCGCCTCGATCAAAACCAGCGGGTTGATCGGCGACAAATACGTCAAGATTTCGCCCGGCGGTGCGGGCGTGCCGCTCAAGCAAAACAGCGTTATTACTGATACGGAATCGGCCGTGGACATAGGCGATCTGATCGCAAAATACGTCTTTGGCGGAGTGAAATAAATCCCATGCTCCTTACGCGACTTTTCTCGGCTTCCATCCTGTTTCTGGTTTGCCTCGCCGCCCAGCCGGCCGGGGCGGCAACGGCTTCCGGACCTCAAGACACCCTGGAGAAATCAATCGCCGCGGTCATCGACATCCTCAAGGACCCCTCCCTGGCCGGCCATGGCCAGGACAATCCTCGGCGCACCAAGCTCATCGGGGCCATCGACGGGGTCTTCGATTCCGCCGAGCTGGCCAGACGCGCCGTGGCCAGGGACTGGGACAAGTTCACCCCGGACCAGCAGACCCGCTTCACCGAAGCCTTCCGCAAGCTGCTCGAACGCACTTACATGGACCGCATCGAGTCCTACACAGACCAGCGGGTGGAGTATTTAAGCGAAACGCTCTACGGCGACGACAAGGCCGAGGTGGCCACCAAGGTCTCTTCCAAGGGCACGGACATTCCCATCAGCTACCGGATGATCAAGAAGAACGGATGGCGCGTGTACGACGTGGTCATCGAGGGTGTCAGCCTGGTGCAGAACTACCGCAATCAGTTCGGCCAGATCCTGATGAAGGAAACCCCGGAACAACTGATCGGCCGGGTGGCGAACATGACCATCCAGCCGGAGAATAAATGAATTCCTTCGGTCCCCGCGCGCGCGCGCTGCTCTTGGCGCTTGGCCTCGTCTGCCTGACCGCCCAAGCGGCCTGGGCCGCCGAGCCCGGTAGCGAACCTGTCGGGACCGGTTCCGCCAGCCCGGCTCAAATCGGTCAAGCCTGCCCCGAGCCCGGAGACGGCGACGAATACGGGCCGCCGCCGGTCGTCATCCCCGACCCCTTGGAGGGGCTCAACCGGGCTATTTTCAACTTCAACGACGCATTTTATTTCAACGTGCTTAAGCCCGTGTCGCACGGCTACGGCCTGGTGCTGCCCTCGCCCTTCCGCAGAGGGCTCAGAAACGCATACAACAACTTGCTTTTCCCGGGACGTTTCATCAATTCCTTGCTGCAGTTCAATCCAGGCAAGGCGACCAACGAACTCGGACGTTTCCTGCTCAATACCGTCTTCGGCATCGGCGGCCTGTTCGATGTGGCCAAGGAACGCCCTGGGCTTAAACCCCAAGAAGCCGATTTCGGCCAGACCTTGGGCGTTTGGGGCTTTGGGCACGGCTTTTATTTCGTGATCCCCTTCCTGGGCCCAAGCTCCCTGCGCGACGGCCTGGGCCGCGTCGGCGATCTGTTCTTCAGCCCCACGACCTACGCCACCCAGCCGGTTACGCCCGTTGCCTGGTATTGGTCCTGGGTGGCCAGGGTCGGCGACGGCGTCAACGACGCCTCGCTGCGCCAAGGGGAATACGAGGCTTTCAAGAACGCCGCCGTCGAACCCTACACCGCCATGCGCGATGCCTACGCCCAATACCGCATGCAACTGGTCGGCAAAAACACGCCCTGCGTCATGCGCGGCCAGTAGAGCGCCGCTCAAGAGAAAGAGAACCGGGGGAAACCTCCTTTTGTGAACAAAAGGCGGTTTCCCCCGGACCCCCTTCCCCAAAAAAACTTCCCAGTGATTTTTTAGCAATGGCTCGCCATCTGGTTTTTTAACAATGGCCCGCCATCTATCTTTTTACCAGATGGTTGCCGTCATACACGAACCATTGAAATTTGGGGCTGCCCGCGCCGATGAACCCACTCCCGATCTGCTTTTGGAGCGGTATTTTCAATTGGCTGAAGAAAATCCCACTCGGCTCGGTGGAGGAGAATTCCGCTCGGCTTGAAGCGGGCCGGGGGCGGCAGCCCCCTGGATAAATAACAATGGTTCTGGATTTCAATGAAGATCTTTCGGAGGAGGGGGTTCGGGGGAGGAACCTTTTTTATACGCGGAGAGTAGAAAAGGTTTCTTTTCACACTCTCCGCACGAAGCGTCTTGCTTCTACGCTTACTCTTCCCGCGGATCACGACGGGCGTCTTGCCCTCCGGACTTGAGTATCTCGGAGAATTCCTGGCCGTAGAGGGTCAGCATGACCAGGGCGAAGCTGATGATCAGCGGTCCGTAGAGGATGCCGATCATGCCGAAGAACTTGACGCCGCCGATGATGGCCAGAAACACGAAAAAGGTCGAGATCCGGGCTTGGCCCTTCATGATCGCCGGACGCAGGAAGGTGTCGATGCCGCTGACCACCACCGTTCCCCAGGCGAAGAGGAACAGGCCCCATTGCCAGTTGCCGGTGAGCAACAGGTAAAGCGCGGCCGGTATCCAGATCACCGCCGTGCCCACCACCGGGATGAGCGAGGCGAATCCCATCATCGCCCCCCAAAAAAGCGCCGGGATGCCGGCGATCCACAGTCCCAACCCGCCGATCAGGCCCTGGCACACGGCGATCAGAAAACTGCCCATGACCACCGACTTGGCCACGCCGGCCAAGCGCGCGATGATCTGCTCCGCCTGTTCGTTGCGCAGTGGCGTAAGCGCCCGCAGGCGTTCGAGCATGGCTTCGCCGTCGCGCATCAAGAAAAAGGTTACGAACAAGAGCACGCCGAAATTGACCAAGACCCCCAGGGCGTTGCCCAAGAGAGCCCGGCCCTGGGTCAACAGAAACTGGCCGGATTCCTTGGACAGATCGATCAGGTTTGACTGCAGGTCGATTTTTTGAAAATCCAGGAACGGAGCCTGCTGTTGCAGCCATTCGAGATAGTGGTAGAACTTGTTTTGTCTGAGCAGGTCGGCCAGGTTCTGGTCCCTGAGCCAGGCCGTGAGCGCGTTGATGGAATCGACCGCCTGCCCGAGCAGGGCGGTGGCGAAGGACAGAAGCGGCAGGATGATGACCACCATGATGAGCAAAACGGTGAGCAGCGCCGCCAGGCTGGCCCTGCCGCCCAGGCGGCGTTTGATCCGGCTGAAGACCGGATGAAAGAGGATGGCCATGACCACGCCGATGACCAGGATGTGCAAAAAGGGACTGAGCACGACATAGGCGAGGTACAAGGCGGCGATCAACAGCCCAAGCAGGAAATAGGTATGGAAGCGGTCGCTTTGGAATTGCATACGTTCTCCGCCACGCCCGGCGGGCCTCCCGGGGCCGTTAAATACTGGATCGAACCGTCAGTCAACGCCTAATACGCCCATGTCCGAAGAGATAAGCGCCCCCCGCCGCCCCGCCCGGATCGTGCACCTGCACCGCTGGCTCGCCCGCCTCCGGTGGAGCGACGCCACGAGCGGTCTCGCGGTCCTTGGGGGCAAACGGCCCAGCCTGGCCCAGATTCTGGAATTTTCGCTGGTCTTGACCGCCCGGGGCATCCCCAACCGGGTCCGCACCGGTCCGTTCGGGGGGAGGCTCCTGGTGCGGGGCGACCGCCTGGACGAGGCCCGGGCCGAAATTTCCGCCTATGTCCGGGAAAACTCAGGCGGCGTGGCGCCCTCCGTCGCCGCTCCGCCGCGCTTCGACAACACGCGCGCCACCCTGACCGTGCTCATCTGCCTGGGGGCCTTTTTTTCCCTGACCGGCGCGGACGTTTCCCTTGGCGGTTCCCCCATTGATTGGCTCGGGCTTGGCGCCGGCGATTCCCGGGCCATCCTGGCCGGGCAGTGGTGGCGCCTCGCCACCGCCCTGACCCTGCACGCCGACGCCGCCCACATGGCCGGCAACCTCATTTTGGGCGGGGTGTTCCTGATTCCCCTGTGCCGCGAGATCGGAACCGGGCCGGGGTGCGCCCTGGCCCTGGCCTCAGGGCTGGCCGGCAATCTGCTGAAGGTCCTGATCCAGGGGCCGGGCCAGCATTTCATCGGCGCGTCCACGGCCGTCTTCGGCGCGGTCGGCGTGCTCGGGGCGCTTTTGGCCGCGCGGGGGCCACGCGGGCTGTCCTTCAGGCGCCTGGCCCCGGCCGGGGCGGCGCTCATGTTTTTGGCTTTCCTGGGTTCGGGTTCGGATGAGGTCCACAATATCGACCTGGCCGGGCATTTCAGCGGTTTTGTCTGCGGCGTGCTGCTCGGCCTGACCGGGGCGGGCCGTTTGCCCAGGCCGGGCAACCCCAAGCCCGGCTTCCAGGCGGCCATGGCGATCCTGACCGCCGCCGCCCTTCCGGCGGCCTGGATCTGGGCCCTGGTCCGCGGCTGACCAATAATCTCTCCTTCCCGTGAATTTTTCTTCGCATTTGACGCCCCGCTTTCATTGATTTTTTTTCCGCAAACCAACCGGACCAGCCCGGTCAAAACGTATCCGGGGCTTCACATATCCGCGTTTATGGTGCATAAGGCCTGCGCCCATGAGTTTCCCTGGGCGCAAATTTCCCACAACGCGAGGCGATCATGCTTGAAAACCTGGTTTTTCTCCTCGTGGTCCTGCCGGTGCTCTCGGCCATCGCCCTTTTGTGCATCAAAAACGAAGGCCTCAGAAAATTGGTTGTGACCATGACCGGCGTCATTCTGGCTGCCTGCTCGCTGGCCCTCTTCGCCAGCGGCGGTTTTCAGATTAGGCCGCAATCGGTACTCGGCGTCGATCCGGATTCCTTGATCACTTTTCTGGATTTCGCCCTGCTCGTCGTGATCCTGGGCATCGCCGTCAAGCTCAAAAGTCCGCTGCTCATCGCGCTCGGCCTGCTGCAGATCCTGCCCCTGGGTTACTTCGAGTTTTACCTGGTCAAGCACGCCGCCGCCGGCCCCTCGATCGTGGCCGACAACTTGAGCCTGATCATGGTGCTGATCATCAGCATCGTGGGTTCGCTGATCTGCGTCTACGGCCTGGGCTACATGAAGGAACATGAGGAGCATCTGCACCTGGAAAGGTCCCGCCAGCCCAGGTTCTTCTTTTTTCTGATGCTCTTCTTGGGGGCCATGAACGGCCTGGTCCTGTCCAACAGCCTGGCTTGGGTCTACTTCTTCTGGGAAGTGACCACCATCTGCTCGTTTGCCCTGATCGGCCACGACGGTACGGACGAAGCCCGCGCCAACGCCGTGCGCGCCTTGTGGATGAATATGCTCGGCGGCGTGGCCTTCGTGCTCGCCCTGATCGCCGTGTACAAAGCCTCCGGCACGGTCCTGCTCAGCGACCTGCTCGCCCACCCCGGCGGCGGCGCGAGCCTGGCCCTGCTTGCGGCGCTCTTTTTGCTCTGCTTCGCCGGCTTCACCAAGGCCGCCCAACTGCCCTTCCAGAGCTGGCTGTGCGGGGCCATGGTCGCGCCCACCCCGGTCTCGGCGCTGCTCCACTCCTCGACCATGGTCAAGGCCGGCGTCTATCTGATCCTGCGCCTGGCCCCGGCTTACGCCGGCACGAGCCTAAGCTCCCTGATCGCCCTGTTCGGAGCCTTCACCTTCCTGACCACCGCCGCCCTGGCCATAAGCCAAAGCAACGGCAAGAAGGTCCTGGCCTACTCCACCATCGGCAACCTGGGCGTGATCATCGCCTGCGCCGGCATCAACACCCCGGCCTCGATCTCCGCGGGCGTGATGCTCATCATCTTCCACGCCATCTCCAAGGCCCTGCTCTTTTTGTGCGTGGGCGCCATCGAGCAGCGCATCGGCTCGCGTGACATCGAAGACATGCGCGGCCTGTACGCGGTCATGCCCCGCACCGCGACCCTGACCGTCATCGGCATCCTGACTATGCTTTTGCCGCCCTTCGGCGTCCTGCTCACCAAGTGGATGGCCATCGAATCGGCCATGGCCTCGCCGCTTTTGGTCCTGATCCTGGCGCTGGGCAGCGCCCTGTCCGTGGTCTTCTGGGCCAGATGGGCCGGACTGATCCTGTCCTCGCCCATGCTCGCCTCCGCCCCGGCCGCCGAAGAGCAAGCCGCCAGCGTGCGCACCCCGATGGTGATCCTGGCCGCAGGCTCCGTCCTGGCCGGCCTGGCATCGCCGCTGATCTACAACTCCCTGGCCGCCCCTTTTGTCGCGCTGTTCTACAAGGGCGCGGCCTATGATGTCTCCGGCGGCTCCTTCGTGAGCGGCGTCGGGGCGTTTAGCATCTACCCCCTGTTCCTCCTGCTCGGCGCCGGCTTCTTCTACGCCCTGCGCCTGGCCAAGCGGGTGCCCGCTCAGGCCGCCTCGGCGCCCTACCTGTGCGGCGAACAAACCGCGGACATCACCAAAAACGTTTTCCGCGGCCCGCTCGGACCGGTCGAAGCCAAGTCCTCGAACTTCTATCTCGAAGCCATCTTCGGGGAAGCGGTCCTGACCCGCTGGATCAACGTCATTGCCATGACCATGCTCGCGGTCATGTTCGGAGGCATCCTGTGACAAGCAAGTTTCTCTTTGCGCTGGTCCTGGTCGTGGCCGCACCGTTTTTGGGCGGTCTTATCACCGGCATTGACCGGAAAATCACGGCGCGCCTGCAGTCCCGCTTCGGCCCGCCCATCCTGCAGCCGTTCTACGACGTCCTCAAGCTCCTCGGCAAAGAGCGGATGGTCGTCAACATGTGGCAGGCCCTGTGCCCGGTCGTCTACCTGGTCTCCTCGGCCCTGTGCGTCTTCCTGTTCGGCCTGCAGCACGACCTGCTCCTCATCTTCTTCGTGCTCACCGTCGGCAGCGTGTTTCTCATCATGGGCGCCATGGCCGCGCCTTCGCCCTACAGCCAGATCGGCGCCCAGCGCGAGCTGCTCCAGATGCTGGCCTACGAGCCCCTGCTCATCCTCGTCTTCGTGAGCTTCTCCATGGTCACGGGCTCCTTCAAAATCGCCGACGTCTACGCCTACGGCAAGCCGCTGTTGCTCCAACTGCCGCTGATGTTCATCGTGCTCGGCTACGTCCTGACGATTAAGCTGCGCAAATCGCCGTTCGACATCTCGGCCTGCCACCACGCCCACCAGGAAATCGTGCGCGGCGTGCTGACCGAATACTCGGGGCCCAGCCTCGCCTTGATCGAAATCGCCCACTGGTTCGACGTGGTGCTCGTCCTCGCCCTGTGTTCGCTCTTCTGGAGCACGAGCTGGCTGGGTATCGTCATCTTGCTCGCCTGCACCTACTTCCTGGAACTGGTGATCGACAACATCACCGCCCGCATGACCTGGCGCTGGATGCTCAAAAACGCCCTCGGCGTGGGTCTGGCCCTGTCCGTGCTCAACATCGTCTGGCAGTCCTTCAATAATTAAGGAAAATACCATGAGCCTTACAGACTGGATCAACAAAGGCCGCCTGAAATCGCCCTGGGTGGTGCATTTCGACTGCGGCTCCTGCAACGGCTGCGACATCGAGGTGCTCGCCTGCCTGACCCCGCTCTACGACGTCGAACGCTTCGGCATCCTCAACATCGGCAACCCCAAGCACGCCGACGTGCTCGTGGTCACCGGCACGGTCAACCACCGCAACAAGACCGTGCTCAAGAACATCTACGACCAGATGCCCGGACCCAAGGCGGTCATCGCCATCGGCGCCTGCGGCCTGTCCGGCGGCGTGTTCCGCGAGGCCTACAACGTGGTCGGCGGCGTGGACAAGGTCATCCCGGTGGACGTCTACGTCCCGGGCTGCCCGGCCAAGCCGGAATCGATCATCGACGGCGTGGTCAAGGCCCTGGATGTCGTCAAAATCAAGCTCGGCCTGGCCTAGACCAAAGAGGATACAAGGATGAACGAGACCATGACCCCGATCACAAAAGACGAGTTGCCCGCCCTGGCCCAGAAGATGTGGGACGAGGGCATGCGCCTGGTGACGCTCACCGCCGTGGACCTGTGCGACGGCAACCTCGACCTGCTCTACCATTTCGACAAGGATCTGGCCATGAGCCACTACCGGCTCACCACTCCCATCAAGGAGAGCGTGCCCAGCATCTCCGGCGTCTACTTCGCCGCCCTGCTGGTCGAAAACGAGATCAAGGACCAGTTCGGCGCGGAATTTTCCGGCCTGGCGCTCGATTTCGGCGGCCGGCTGTATCTTGAGGACGAAGTGCACAGCGCGCCCTTCTGCAAACTCAGCATAACGAAAAAATCATAGGAAGCACGCCATGGCCCGCACCATTCTCCCCTTCGGCCCGCAGCATCCGGTGCTGCCCGAGCCGATCCACCTGACCCTGGAAGTCGAGGACGAAATCGTCAAAAGCGCCGTCCCGGCCCTGGGCTACGTCCACCGCGGACTGGAAAAGCTCTGCGAGATCCGCGATTTCAACCAGATGATCCAGATCGTGGAGCGCGTCTGCGGCATCTGCTCCAAAATCCACGCCATGTGCTACTGCCAGGGCCTGGAAGAACTCATGGACGTGGAAGTGCCCCGCCGCGCCAAATACCTGCGCGTGATCTGGAGCGAACTGCACCGCATCCACAGCCACCTGCTCTGGATCGGCCTGTTCGCCGACAGCTTCGGCTTCGAGAGCCTGTTCATGCAGTGCTGGCGCATCCGCGAACGCATCATGGACATCAACGAGGCCACCACCGGCAACCGCGTGGTCGTCTCGGTCAACGTGGTCGGCGGCGTGCGCCGCGACCTCTCCAAGGAACACCAGACCTGGATCGGCGAGCAGCTCAAGCTGGTCGAAAAAGAAGTCCTGGCGCTCAAGTCCACCATCGTCAGCGACTACACCGTCAAACGCCGCACCCAGGGCAAGGGCGTTCTGACCAAGGAAGCCGCCCACCAGCTCGGCGCCGTCGGCCCGGTGCTGCGCGCCTCGGGCTGGGCCCAGGACGCCCGCATGCTCGGCTACGCCGCCTTCGACGAACTCGAATTCGCGCCGGTGGTGGAATACGACGGCGACTGCTACGCCCGGCTGGCCGTACGCTTCCGCGAAGTGCTCCAAAGCGTGGACCTGGTGCGCCAGGCCCTGTCTCGTTTGCCCGAGGGCGACATCAACGTCCCGGTCAAGGGCAAACCCAAGGGTGAAGTCATGACCCGCGTGGAACAGCCGCGCGGCGAACTGTTCTACTACATCAAGGGCAACGACACCAAGAACCTGGATCGCCTGCGCATCCGCACCCCGACATTCGCCAACATTCCGCCGCTGCTCGCCATGCTGCCCGGGATCGAACTGGCCGACGTTCCCGTCGTGGTCCTGTCCATCGACCCGTGCATCAGCTGCACCGAGCGCTAAAGGAGCAAGCCCATGTTCATGACCAAAAACGTCATCGCCAACCTGATGCGCAAGAGCTCGACCAGGCTCTACCCCGCCGAGGTCCGCGAACCCTTCAAGGGCTTCCGGGGCATGCTCGAAAACGACATCAACGTCTGCATCTTCTGCAAGAAATGCCAGCTGGTCTGCCCGTCACAGTGCATCAAGGTGGATCTCAAGGCCCGGACCTGGGAATGCGACCCCTTCGCCTGCGTCTACTGCGGCATCTGCGTCGACCACTGCCCGGTCGCCAGCCTGTCCATGCGCGCCACCTACCGCCCGGTGAGCGCCGAGCGCGAAATGATCAACCTGCAAGGACCGCCCAAGGTCGCCAAGGCCAAGGCGGGAGAAAAGAAAGAGAAAGAAGAAGAGTAAGCAATTGGGGGAAACTTTTGTGAACAAAAGTTTCCCCCAAGCCCCCTTCCAAAAACTTTATCCGGCCGTTGGGCGCTTTCGCGAGGCGAAAGGCGCCCGGCGGCCGGAATCGTTTTTGAAAAGGGGGTTGCGGCGACAATTTGGAGTGGATAGCAATCTCACGGGGCCTGTATTCCACGATGCAACGGGTGAACTGACAAACAAACATCTTCATTTGAATATGCCCCGTGATTACCCTTGGTTCGTATCACTTCGCTGGCCTTTTCCCATTGAATAAAGGAACCCCTGCATGCCGCCCGAAGACCACGCCCTCACCGCGCACTTAAAGCGCATCTTCGGCTTTACCTCCCTGCGGCCGGGGCAGAAGGAAGTCCTGGACGCCGTGTTCGCCGGTGACGACGTTTTGGCCGTGATGCCGACCGGGAGCGGGAAATCGCTGTGCTTTCAACTCCCGGCCGTGGCCCAGGGCGGGTTGACCGTGGTCGTCTCGCCGCTGATCGCGCTCATGGAGGACCAGACACGGCAGATGCGTGAGCTGGGCGTGGGCGCGTATTCCCTCAATTCCTCGCAAACCGGCTCGGAAAATTATGAGGTCGCCGCCGCCTTGCGCGCGGGCGACATATCCTTGCTCTACCTCGCCCCGGAGCGGCTCTTGCGCAACGGCACGCTCGCCATGCTCGCTTCCTGCGGCGTCAGGCGCATCGTCGTCGACGAGGCGCACTGCGTCTCGCAATGGGGGCACGATTTCCGACCCGAGTACCTCCAACTGCGCGTGGCCGCGAACGCCCTGGGCGACGTGCAGCTCCTGGCCTTCACGGCCACGGCGGACGCGGCCACGCGTTCCGACATCGCGGACAAGCTCTTTTCCCGGCCGCCCCGCGTCTTCGTTCGGGGTTTTGACCGGCCCAACATCCACCTGGCCATGGCCGTCAAGGACAACGCCAAGAAACAGATCTGGGATTTCGTGAAAGACCGTCCCGGTCAAAGCGGCATCGTCTACTGCCAGACCCGCCGGGACGCCGAGGAATACGCCGCGATGCTCGCCGAAAAAGGGGTTCCGGCCCTGCCCTACCACGCCGGCATGGACAGCCCCGCGCGCAAAACCAACCAACAGCGTTTCCAGCAGGAAGACGGGGTGGTCATGACCGCCACCGTGGCCTTCGGCATGGGCATCGACAAGCCCGACGTGCGCTTCGTCTGCCACGCCGGCCTGCCCAAGAACATCGAGGGCTACTACCAGGAGATCGGGCGCGCCGGGCGCGACGGCCTGCCCGCGTCCACGCTCATGCTCCACGGCTTGGACGACATCCGCACCAGGCGGCGGCAGATCATGGAAAGCGACGCGGAAGACGAACAAAAACGAGTGGAAACCCAGCGCCTGAATTCCCTGATCGCGCTGTGCGAAACCCCGCGCTGCCGCCGCCAGACGCTGCTGGCCTATTTCGACGAGGACTCGCCGGCCTGCGGCAACTGCGACCTGTGCGCCTCGGGCTGTCCGGTGGTCGACGGCACCATCGACGCCCAAAAGGCCATGTCGGCCATGGTCCGCACCGGCGAACGCTTCGGCCTGGAACATCTGGTGGCCATCGTGCTCGGCTCGGCCACGGACGGCGTGCTCAAATTCGGCCACGACCAGCTGCCGACGTTTGGCGTGGGCGCGGACTTAAGCGCGAAATACTGGCGCTCCCTGTACCGCCAACTCATGGCCGCCGGCCTGATCACCCTCGACATCGTCAACCACGGCCGCTTCGCCATGACCGAGGCGGGCTGGCGGGTACTGCGCGGCCAGGAGACGATCGAGGTCCGCGAGTATGTCGAGGAGACCAAGGAAGACCGCCGCGAGAGAAGAAGGAAAACCAGGACCGCCAAGGGATCGTCACAACCGCTCGGCGGCGAACTGTTCGACAAGCTCAAGCAACTGCGCTCCGCCCTGGCCAAACAGCAGGGCATCCCGGCCTACGTCATCTTCCCCGACCGGACCTTGCTGGACATGGAGGCGCGCAAGCCCGAGAGCCTGACCCAGATGGCCGACGTCTTCGGCGTGGGCGAGGCGAAGCTGGAAAAATACGGCCGGATATTCCTGGACGCGATCACCGGCCTTGACCAGAACGCGGGGGCCGAACTCCCGGCGCAAACCGAACCGCTCCCGGAAGCCGACAAGCTTTTGATCCGGCAGCAGGTCCAAGCCGCCCTGGCCACCGCCTCGACCTGGCCCGAATTCCAATCGTCACTCGCCGACCACGACCTGGAATACCGCCTGCGCTGGAACAAACTCGGCGTCTACCGCGCTTCGACCGGCGACTACCTGACCCGCGCCTCGGGCGCCGGCCCCTCGCACGCCAAACTCACCAAACAATTCGGCGAATTCCCCCAAGACGAATAACCAAAGGGGCTCCGCCCCTTCGGAGTCCCCACCGGGGGGCAAGCGCCCCCCCGGCCCCCGCGACAGGAGCACGATCCATCCCCGCCTCCCATCGGGGGGGATCGGGGGGGCATCATGCCCCCCGGCGGGGTCCAGGGGCGGAGCCCCTGGCCGGGTTCGGGGCGGAGACCCGGTTCAGCGCGGCCGGCGCGGATGCGGGATGAAGCGCGGCACGGCGTGTTGGTAGTCGCGGTAGGCGTCTCCGAAGGTGTTGAGAAGTCGGCGTTCCTCGAAGACGGAGCCGAGCAGGAAGTAGGCGGTGGCGAAGGCGGCGAACAGGAGTTTTTCCAGGGTCATGTCCGGGTCGGCGAAGAGCATGACCGAGGCGGCGAGGTACATGGGATGGCGCACGAACCGGTACGGGCCGGTGATGGCGAGTTGGTCGGAGGTGGCGCTTTCGCCGTCCGGGCCGATTTCGCCTTCGGGGTAGCGCCGGGCCTGGCGGACGCCGGTGAACTCCAGGACGTCGAACGCGCCGAAGGTCCACAGGAAAAAGATCACCGCGGCCAGCCGAAGCGACCACAGCGCCCAGGCGGCCGCGCCGTGGAGTTGGTAGAGCGTTTGCGGCAGGCGCGGCAAGACGGCCAGGGCCAGGGCGAAAGTTGCCAGGCTGACGCAGGTGAAGCCCAGCCGGTAGAAGGCGAACCGCGCGCCCAGAAGGCGCGAGGCGAATCGCTTGCAGGTCCGGGACATGCTGAGGCTGTGCAGCGCCGCCCATGCGCTCAGGATTGCGAGAAAAACGCCGGAGTCTGCCATGCTCTCTCCGCCCGCGACGCCGCAACAAGCGGATCGCGTCCGCACCATAGACCCATTACGGATCGCGGGCCAGGAATTTCCGGGACAAGGGCAGGGGGAATATCCAGTTTAAGTCATGAACGTTTTTCGAAGACGATAAGGCAACCATCCCCCGTCGCGGGGGGCCGGGGGGATGATCCCCCCGGAGGGATGGGGGTCCAGGGGGAGGGGCGGAGCCCCTCCCCCTGGTCTCTATCCCAGTATCGCCTGGACGGCGGCCGGTTTGGCTTTGGGGATGAAGTGGGGGTCGCCGGACAGGCAGACCATGTTGCGGCCGGCGGCTTTGGCCCGGTACAGGGCCTGATCGGCTCTTTCCAGGAGCTCCTCGCGTTTTTCCAGGGCCCCCGGTTTGAGCGAGGCCACGCCGATGCTCACGGTGACCTGGAACATCCGCTCACCGTGGGCGATGACCTTGGCTTCGATTTTCTCCCGAAGGCGTTCGGCCAGAAGCCAGGCCTGCTCTTCGGTGGTTTGCGGCAGGATGACCACGAATTCTTCGCCCCCGTAACGCGCGGCCATATCCGAGCTGCGCACGGTCTGCTGCAGGATGCGGCCGATTTCGCGCAAGGCCAGGTCGCCGGCCTGGTGTCCCATGAGGTCGTTGACGTTTTTGAAGTGGTCCACGTCGAGCATCATCAGGGAAAGCGGGGTGTTGTAGCGTTGGTGGCGGCTGAGTTCGACCAGGATGTGTTCCTCGAAGAACCGGCGGTTGTGGATGCGGGTCAGTCCGTCGTGGTCGGCCTGGACTTTGACTTCGCTGTAGAGTTTGGCGTTTTTCAGGGCCAGCGCCAAATGATTGACGGAGGCATGCAGGGCTTGGGCCTTGTCTTTGCCGAGCGCCTCGCCGCGCCCCCGGTTGATGCACAGGCAGCCGAACAGGTCGCGTCCGGCCCGCAGCGGCAAAAGAAGCAGCGATTTGGGGTTGAAGCCGGGTTTCTCCGGGGACGGTTTGCCGGATGCGTCCTTGACGTAGCCGATCTGGTAGGCTCCCACGGCCGTTCCGCTCAGGGCGTGGCCTTGCTGCAGGAAATATTCGGTCCAATCGTCTTCGTGGACCTTGTCCATGGGCTGGGACAAAAAGATCTCGGCTTCCAGCTCCCCGCCTTCGCCCGGCTGCCAGAAGGCCGCCAGGAGCGATTCGATGGGCAACAGGATATTGAGGTCCTCCTGGGCGTGGCGCAGGATGGAGGCGGTGTCCAGGCTGGCCGAGGCCCGGGTCAGGATGCGGTTCAAAAACAGGATCTGGTCGGTTTTGCGGGCCAGGATCTCGCGTTCGAGCATGATTTCCTGGGTCATGCGGTAGATGTCGTCGTAGAGGCTTTTGACTTCCTTGGCCCGAAACAGGGCGTCTTTGATTTTGCGTTCCTCGATCGGGGCCCGGATGCCGGTCAAAAAACCCTGTTCGAGCACGTCTTCGAAATCCGGGGCCGGGCCGGGATTGTCGAGAATGAGCACGCGTTGGGAGGCATGCCAGTCGCGCAGGGTGCGGCGGGTTTTCTCCGGGTAGCCTTCCCAGGCGGCTTGCGAAATCCAAATGAGCAAGGGATTCGCCCGGGAGAGATCGCGTTTTTGCGGCGGGCTGTCCGCCGGCCAATCGCGCATGAAATAGCCCTCGCCCAAGGCGTTGGAAATTTCCGTCAGCACGTCCTGGGCAAGGCCCAGGCCCCAGACCAATTCAGGTCTCTCGCCACGCTTCATTGTTTCCTCCGGGGGGCATGCGGCTTTGGCGGCCCACACCTTTGGGCCGACCCATGCAAAAACAGAGCCAGAGCCGCAGCCAAAGACCGATGGGCTTGCCCATCATCTTTCTTTTCGGCATGTCGGCGGAAATCTTTAGGTTTTTTCTGGAGCCGGGCGGGAAGATTGGGATACGAGGGGGAAAACGATGGTAAAAACCGTGCCTTTGCCGATTTCGCTGTCGCAGGTAATCGAGCCGTCGAGCGTCTGCGTCACGATGTTGAACAGGATGTGCAAGCCAAGCCCGGTTCCGCCCTTGTGCCGGGAAGTGGTGAAAAAAGGCTCGAAAATATGGGGCAGGTTTTCCTTGGAGATGCCCCGGCCGTCGTCGGAATAGGTCAGTTCCAGGTTGTCGCCCACGGCCCGGGCGGTCAACAAGAGATGACCGGCCTCGCCTTCGCCGTAGGCGTGGATCAGGGAGTTCATGACCAGGTTGGTGACGATCTGGGACAGGGCGCCGGGATAGCTGTCCACCACCAGGCCTTTTTCGCAGCGCACCTCGACCATGTGTTTTGTTTTCTTGAGTTTCGGCCTCAGGCTGAGCAGCACTTCCTGGATGTACTCGCCCAGTTTGAAGGCGCGGCGCACTTCCGAGGACTGGTCCACGGCCACCTGTTTGAAGCCCCGGATCAGGTCCGCGGCGCGGCGCAGGTTGGACAGGACCATACCGCTGGATTCCAGGCACACGCCCAGATAGTCCGCCAAGCCGCCCCGGGTGATGGCCCCTTCGTTGAACACCAAGAGCAGTTCCCTGGTTTTTTGCTCCAGGTGCGAGGCGGCGGTCACGGCGATGCCCACCGGGGTATTGATCTCGTGGGCCACGCCCGCCACCAGCCCGCCCAGGGCGGCCATTTTTTCCGACTGGACCAGATGGTGTTGGGCCGAACGCAACCTGCCCAGGGTTTCCTTGAGTTCGTTGTTGGCCACTTCGAGCTGATAGGTGCGCACCGCCACCCGGGCTTCAAGTTCCTCGTTGAGGCGCCTGACCGTTTCTTCGGCTTCCTTGCGACGGCTGATGTCCAGGTTCGAGCCCTCGATAAAGACGATTTCGCCGCGTTTGTCGCGCACCAACCGGGCGTTGATCAGCATCGAAATCCGCGAACCGTCCCGACGCAAAAGCTGGGCCTCGAAGCCTTTGACAAAGCCGCGTTTGACCAGGATGTCCAACATCTCATCCCGGTCCAGGGGATCCGCGTACAGTTGGTTCTTGAGAGTGTTCGTCGCCTCGACCAACTCGGCCGGAGAGTCGTAGCCGAGCATCCTGGCCAGAGCCGGGTTGACGTTGAGAAAAGCGCCGTCCATCGTGGACTGGAACAGGCCTTCGACGGCGTTTTCAAAAATGCTGCGGTATTTCTCCCCGCTTTCGCGCAAAGCGGCCTGGGCTTGCAGGCTTTCGCGCTCCCGGTTTTCCAGGGACTCGGCCATGCTGTCGAAGGCCTCGCCGAGCCGGCCGAATTCGCCTTCCCTGCCGGAAAGGCCGGTGCGGGCGGTTAGATCGCCCTGTTCCAGCTGTCTGGCGGAGTCCACCAGCCGGCTGAGGCGTCGCATGATGATCAGATTGCCCAGCACCCAGGAGGACAGAAGCGCCAGCAGCGCGGCCGCAAGCAGCATGACCAGGTTGTGCTCCACGACCTCCCTGGTTTCGGCCATGGCCTTGTCCAACGGGATGCCGATGCGCAGCAGGAGATAGGCTTGCGAACCCTGGGTATAGAGCCGCTTGAAGGCGTAAAGCCGGTTCACCCCGTCCACGCCCCGGGCCTGAAAGGTGCCTTCGTCCTCGGGGCCGCGCAACAAGTCGATCATGCCCGGCAGATCCTCTTGGCCGGTGAAATCCTCGGATTTGGGATAGCGGTAGAGGCGCACCCCCCGGTAATCGGTCAGGGCCATAACCGAGCTTTCGGGCAAACCGACGTTGGAAAAGATGCGGCCGTAGGCGGCCAGATCAAAGGCGGCGACGAGCACGCCGCTTATGTTGTCGCCGTCGAACACCGGACAGGCGAAAGGCAGGACCGCGCGGTTGTCGACGCGGCTTAGGACGAATTCACCCACGGTGAATTCGTGGGTGCGCAGGACGTCCTGGAAATATTTGCGGTCGGCCACGCTGAACGCGGGGCCCGGCACGGCCAGGGATTCGACCAGGCCGTCCGGTCCGGCCAGGCCCAAAACCGAATAGTTGGGATTTTCCCGAAGCACCGAGCCCAGGATGGGCGATACGTCCTGTTCCCGGCCGCTCTTGATCTCGGGCATTTTGGCCAGGGTTTTGAGCATCAGCCGGGTGGTGTCCACCACCCGCTCCTGCTGCGTGGCCATGGTTTGCACCAGGTGCAGGCAGAGATCCTTGGCGTCGCGCACCGAGGCCTCGCGCAGCACCGAGCCGTTGTACAACACAATGGCCATGGCCGGAAGCACGGCCACGGCCACCAGAAAAATCAAATGCGTGCGTATGGACCAAGCGTAAAACGGCTTCATTGAACCTGTCTTTGCCTCAGTCGGCCAAAAAATCAAGTCCGATTCCAAAATCCGGCGGCGTTGACAACGCCCTGCTTTAATGGCTTAAGCCGCGAATGGGAAAGCGGATCTGGGGCAGCCTCGACCCCTTCTTCGAGCCCGGCCCGGTTTTGGGACGGCGGGTGGCCAATTCCAAATTTTTCACCGCGCTCACGCGCGCGGCGGCCTTCGACGAATACCATTTTTTCACCCATTCCAAGGGCGCTGCGGAAGAACTCCTTGGCAATTTGTCCGCCCTGTATCCGGACCGGGCCGCCGAAGGCCGTTTTAAAACCTTCCCCCGCCTTGAGCTGCCGTTCGCCCTGAGGCGGGAAGACTACCATGTCTTCCATCTCTCCGACTGCATGAACTATCCCTTCCACGTGGCCAGGCTGCGCAACGCCTTTTCCAGGGAAATCTTCCCCATCACCAGCGTCACCCACTCGCTGTCCTACGCCGACCACGCAGGCTGCTTCCTCAAGCACCTCTTCGCCGGGACGACGGCCCGCGACGCCGTGGCGACCACCTCCGGGCCGGGCCGGGATGTGGTCGCCGCCTACTTCGACCATCTTGCCCGCACCTACGCCCTGGACGCCGCCCGGTTCCACCCGCCGCGCCTGGCCGTCATCCCGCTTGGCATCGAACCGGGCGATTTTGCGCCTCCCGCCCCGGACGAGCGCGAGCGAGCCAGGGCCGCACTCGGCGTGGCGCCGGAAACGATCGCCCTGTTGGTCTTCGGCCGCATCGACCATGCCTCGAAGATGGATCTGCTGCCGTTATTCCGGGCCATGAGCCGGGTCTTCCAGCAAGGCGCGGACAAGGGCGCCTATTGCCTGATCCTCTCCGGCTGGATCGAGGACGAGGAGCAAGGCTACCTGGCGACCTTGACCGAGCTGGCCGCCAATCTCGGCCTGCGCCTGATCGTCAAACCCCGGCCCACCGAGGTCCAAAAGCGTGAAGTGTACGCCGCGGCGGACATCTTTTGCTCCCCGGCCGACAACCCCCAGGAGACCTTCGGCATCACCCTGCTTGAAGCCCAGGCCATGGGCCTGCCGGTGATCGCCTCGGATTTCGACGGCTACCGCGAGCTGGTCACCCCCGGCGTAACCGGCCTGCTCATCCCGGTCACCGGCCCCGCAAGCACCGCCATCGTGGACATGCTCGCGCCTGTCAGTTGCGACAACCACTACCACCTGCTGCTCGCCCAGCGTTACGCCGTAGACGTGCCTCAGCTCGCCCTGGCCGTGGCCGCGCTCGCCGGCGATCCCGGGCGGCGCGCGGCCATGGGCGCGGCCGCGCGCGCCCACGCGCTGGGCTTCTCCTGGGACGCCGCGATCGCGCGTTATCTTGCTCTGTGGGAGGATCTGTGGCGGCAGGACCCGGGCGATCGCCAGGCGCTGAGGGCGGCCGTTCACCCCCTGCACCCACCCTATGCCCGGCTGTTCGCCGGCCATCCCAGCGGACTTTTGGACGCCTCGCGCAGGCTCATCCAAAGCCGCGCCGGCCGGGCGGTCTACCGGGGGCAGGATTTCCCGGTGATCTATGACACCCTCAGCGGGTTCGTGGATGCCGCGAGAGTGCGGGCGCTCTTGGTTTTGGCCAGAAATCCCGTGGCCGCCGGCGCCCTGTGCGAAAAACTTGCGGCCGCCGAGCCGGATCTGCCGCCGGAACTGGCCGAAGCGGCCGTGCTCTGGGCGCTCAAGCACGACCTTCTGGAATACGCCGCCGATGGCCAGCCCTAGCCTTTTGCGGGTCCACCACCACGTCTGCCTGGAGCGCAGGGGCGGGGCGACCAAGGCGGCCAAGCTCTTGATCCGCGCCCTGAGCGAGCTCGGCCACGCCTGCACCTGGTCGTACGAATTGGCCGAAACGTCGCCGGAAAACGCCTCGGTCGAGACCCCGGCCGGTATTGCGCCGGGTGAGCAGCTTGCCCCCGCGGATATCGCCCTGGCCCCGGAAGGCATTTTCCACCTGCACGCCACCGCCGACCATCTCACGGCGCTTCGGGCCTTGGCCGGCCGCCAGGAACCGGTGGTCGTCACCGCCCACGACTGCTCCTGGCTGACCGGCGGCTGCATCTTTCCCATGAATTGCGAGGGCTTCTCCCGGGACTGCGATCCCTGCCCGCGCGGCTACGCGGAGGCGGCGCGGGTGCGCGTGGACCGGCGTACGGCCCTGGCCGCGCTATCGCCCATCCTGGTCGCTCCGTCCCGTTGGATGGCCGGTCTTTTGCGCGCCGCCTTCCCCGGAACCCAGGTTGCGGTCGCGCCCAACGGCGTGGCCATACCGTCCCGACTGCCCGCCAAAGCCCAGGCCAAAGCCGCTCTCGGCGTTTCACCCCAAGCGAAGGTGGCCCTATTTTTGGCCCACGGCGGCCGGCTCGCCGAATACAAGGGCGGGGGGCAATTCCTGGACATCTGGGAGGGGATCAAGGGCCGGGTCCCGGAGGCGGTCGGCTTTATCGCCGGCGGTCCGGAACACGGCCGCCGGGACGATCTCATTTTCTGGCCCTATCTCGAGGACGAAGCCTTAACCCGCATCTACGCCGCCTCGGACGTTTTCGTCTACCCCAGCCTGGCCGACAACCATCCCCTGGCTGTGCTCGAAGCCATGGCCCACGGCCTGCCCGTGGCGGCCTACGCCGTGGGCGGCATCCCGGAGCAACTGCCCGACGATCGCTTCGGCCGCCTGGTTTTCAGAGGCGAGGCCGGCCGGCTCATCGACCAGGCGGCACTGCTTCTGGCCTCGCCGTCCCTGGCCCGGTCCGTGGCCCGCGCGGCGCTTGCCCGGTGCCGGGAGCACTTTCCCGTCTTGCGCATGGCCAAAGACTACCTGCGTGTTTATTCCGGATCTGAGGCCGGGCTTTGAGCAGGCTTTTTCATGGAGTAAAAAAACGGATGACCGCAAAGTCCGTCTCTGCTAGTGCTTGGCCCGTGCCGGTCATCGCGCCCGACCGTCTGGAGAGCCGCGCAAATCCCCTTCCGGACAACGGAGAACGACATTGCGTTTCCATCATATTAAACGTTTCCTGATCCTATCGTTTTTTATTCTGCTCAGCGTCCGCCCGGCCTTTGCCCAGGACCTCTCCCGCGGTATCCCGGTCCTCAGCCAGCAGGACATCATCAAACAGATCAGCCAGGCCAAGGGCAAGGTGGTGCTGATCAATTTCTGGGCCACCTGGTGCCAGCCCTGCCGCATGGAACTGCCCGAGTTCATGCGGTTGAGGACAGCCTACCCCGAGGACAAGCTGGTGATGCTGGGAGTGTCCCTGGACCAGGACCCGTCCATGCTCTCGGACTTCATCCGCAAGACCCCGCTCAACTACTCCCTGTTCCTGGGCAAGTCGGACGTGGCCCTGGGCTTCAACATCCGGGGCATTCCCAAGACCCTGATATACAATCAAAACGGCGAGCAGATCCTCAACCACGACGGTTATATCGAGGAGGACCAGCTCCTTGGCATCATGAGCAAATTGCTCGGCGGGTAGGAAGCCATGGAAGAGCTTTATCTGCGGCCGGCCAGAATCCAGGATGTGCGCCACATTCACAGCCTGCTTCTGGACTGCGCCCGGCAGGAATTTCTCCTGCCCAGGGCCTACAACGAACTTTACAGCCACCTGCGCGACTTCATCGTGCTGGCTCCTCGGGACGGTTCAGAGGTGTACGGCTGCTGCGCCCTGGCCATTGCCTGGGAAGACCTGGCCGAGATACGCTCCCTGGCGGTCGCGGCCGAATGCCAGAAACTGGGCTGGGGCAGCCGCCTGGTCGAGGCCTGCGTCAGCGAGGCCGTGACCTTGGGGCTCTACCGGGTCTTCACTCTGACCTACAAAAAAAGCTTCTTCGAACGGCTGGGTTTCATCGAGGTCAACAAGGACAAGCTGCCGCAAAAGGTCTGGTCGGACTGCATCCACTGCCCAAAGTTCCCGGAGTGCGACGAGATCGCCATGGTGATGGAACTTTAGGCGCGAAGTTTGCATTCACCCGGAGAGGGACATGATGACCGCGCACCTTCGCGAGCTGATCCCGGCCGAACGCATTCAGGCGCGCGTCGCCGAACTCGGGGCGTTGGTCAGCGCCGACTACCAGGGCAAGCCGCTGATCCTGGTCGGCGTGCTCAAGGGCGCCTTCATGTTCCTGGCCGACCTGGCCCGGGCTATCACCGTGGATAACCGTATTGATTTCGTGCGGCTTTCAAGCTACGGCCTACAAGATACGCCACAAGGGCTTAAATTCATCATGGACATGAGCTTGTCGACCGCCGGATCCCACCTGCTCATCGTCGAGGACATCATCGACACCGGCAGGTCCATGGCGTTTTTACAGAAGCGCCTGCGCACGCGCGAGGCCGCCAGCGTCAAGATTTGCACCATGGTGGACATGGTCCGGCGACGCGAAGTCGAGGTTACGGCCGACTACGTCGGCTTTAGCTTGGATGACGGTTTTTTGGTCGGCTACGGCCTGGACTACGCCGAAGGCTATCGCGGCCTACCCGGCATATTCGAGTTGAAGGTGGACGGTCAATGAAAGTCACCTGCCCCAACTGCGACACCAAATACAATCTGCCCGACGAAAAAATTCCCGGGGCCGGCTCCAATGTGCGTTGCAGCCGCTGCCACCACGTCTTCCACGTGGACAAGCCCGCGCCGCCGCCGCAACCCCCGGAAGAAATCGTCCCGGAAGTCGCTCCGGAAAGCGCCGATGACGCACGCCCGGACACGGCCGCGGCAGAACCCGCGGCCCATGACCAAGACATCGACGATCTCTTCGGCGACGTCGAACAAGCCGCGCCCGAGACAGCCCAAGCCCCCAGCTCGCCCGGTTCGCCCGGTTCAATAGACGAGCCCGCAACCCATGACCAGGACATCGACGAGCTCTTCGGCCCCTCGGGAGCCACCCCGGACGAACCCAGGACCCAGGCCCCAAAAGACGAAATCGAAGACCTCTTCGGAGGCCCGGCCGAACCCGAGGCCAAACTCGAGAAAAACAAGCCGATCGTATTCGAGACCGAACAAAAAGGCCTCGGCAAGGGTGGACTGGGGCTCGGCGAACTCGCCAAAACCTTTGCCGGAGACAAGGGCAAACCCAAAGCCAGACCTTCGGCCAAAACCAAACTCGCCGCTCTGATCGCCGCCGCCGTCCTCGGCCTGGCGGCCGTCAGCGCGGGCACACTCTATTTCCTCAAGATCGGACCCTTTGCGGAGAAAAAGCCGGTGGAAACCGCCGCGGCACCGCCGCCCAAAACCGAAGAGAAAAAACCCGAGGAAACCTCCAAAAACCTGGCTCTGATCGGCGTGCGCCAATACATGGTCGACAACACCAAGACCGGCAATCTCTTCGTTATCGAAGGCAAGGTCAAAAACAACTTCACCACGCCCAAGGAATACATCAAAATCGAGGCCAGCCTGTTCGACGACAAAGGCGTGACCCTGGCGACCAAACAAATCGTGGCCGGCAACACCGTCTCCTACTTCCAACTCCAATCACTGGGCACCGAAGAGCTGGAAACCGCCCTGAATTCCCAAGTCGGCATCCTGACCAATAACGTCAACGTGCGCCCGGGCGGCGAAGTCCCCTTCATGGTCATCTTCTACAACCCGCCGGAATCGCTCCAGGAATTCGGCGTCAAAGTAGTGGACGCCAAAGACCCGGCGCCCGACGCGGGCACGAACACGGGCGCGGCCCCGGATACGGGCACGGGCAAGCAGTAGACCAGGGGGCTCCCCACCGGGGGGGGCCAGCGCCCCCCCTGGCCCCCCGCGACGGGGGGTTCGAACGACCGATTGGCCTGGCTTGGCCATACACTTATAAAAGTTTTTTGGGGGAAGGGGGGGCCA
>Ga0326727_10004804_pt1 | contig 39741 bp, 29 predicted proteins | sample MB2enrmetagenome_FD_207643 | JGI IMG/M metagenome (GOLD analysis project Ga0326727, IMG submission 207643) | Lab enriched peat soil microbial communities from McLean, Ithaca, NY, United States - MB29MY | ecosystem: Environmental > Terrestrial > Soil > Wetlands > Peat | place: USA: New York...
TATGTACATCTATATCAGGCAAGAAAAAAAGGCGGAAAATCAACGATCTGAAGATTTTTGTCATGCGCCCGTCCCAAGGTCATTTCGCTGACAGACCTATTTTGCGCCAAGGACGGCCTTCACCGCGTCCTGAATCCCTGCTGCTTTCAGCCTGCCGTCAACATACTTTCCATCCGGGCCGATCAGGAGAACGGCCGGGAGGTCGGGGCCGCCTCCGCCAAAACCGCCGTTCGCGCCAAAAAAGCCGCCGCCGAGATTGACGCCGTAAAATGCCAGATTCAGGTCGCCCAATTTGCCTGTAATCCAAGGGAGCTTCTTCTGGGAAAGCGCCGCCAGAAAATCCGGGTCCGCGTCGTTGCAGAGCGTGATGACGGCAAAATTCGTGGCCGCGGCGAAGTCTTGCGCGGCGGCTTCCACGGAAGGAGTTTCCGTGCCGGGCAGCTTCCGGGCCAAATCCAGCAAAACGAATTTTCCCCGGTAATCGGAGAGCTTGAGCGGCTGTCCGTCCAGCGTTTTCGCTGCGAAATCCGCGGCCTTGACCCCGGCGGCCGGCAGATGATGGATGGGCACTTCAATGGTTCCGACATCCAAAGGTTCATCGCTCCGCCCGCCCGGCATTTCCGGCACCAATACATCCTTTTCCACCTCGCCCACGACGGCGAACGGCGACAGCCCTGTGCTCCGCTCCCGCGCATCAACCGATAGTTGATAGGTACCTGCCGGAATATCTTCCACGCGAAACGATCCGTCGCCCGCCAGGCTTGGAACGTAATAACGGTTGTTGGCGCGCGCCGACATCTGCACCAGGCTCCAGTCCACTTTCTCGCCGGGCGGCATTACCACCACTTTTCCGACGATGGCGCGCCCGGTTCCGTCGAGCGTAACGCGCGCGACTTCGCCTGGTTTCACCACGACCTGCGAAAGCATTGTGCTGAGAATGGTGCCATTGCCCTGTGGGTGGCGGCGGTTGATTCGCAGCTCGCCCTGTGGAACGTCGGTGAAGGTGAACCGGCCTGTGCTGTCCGTTGTCGTTCCGGAGGAATAACTCAAGTCCCCGGAGCTGGCCAATTCAATCGCTACATTGGTTCCCGGCAGGCTGCCGATCTTAAACTCTCCTTCGATCCTCCCCCAGGGTTGAAGGTCTATTCTGCACGTTCCCCCGGAAATGATGACGCTGTTCGTGGCAATCTTCCCGAGGCCGGCGGCGTGCGCTGCGAAAAGCGCGGTGGCATCCGCGTCGCTGGGCAGGACAAAATGGCCGGCGGCGTCGGTGATGCCGATGTTATCATTTGGAGCACCCGCCAAGCGGCCATCGCGCAAATTGAGGCGCTTGCCCGCCTTCTTCAGAGCCACGGACGCGCCTTCCGCAGGCCGGCCATCCGGCAGGAGAACAGTCCCCTCGATCATCCTGCCGCCTTCGGCAAGAACAACCTTGATTGCGGCCCCGCCCACCTCAATGGCGGCCTTTTGTTTGACGAATCCCCGCGCCTCGATCTCCGCCGTCACTTCGAGCACCTTTGCCTTTGGGTGGCCTGGATACGGGTCTTGGGAGGATAGGACGAACTGGCCCTGCGCATCGGTCACGGCGATGGGGTATCCCGGACGCGGTGTGCCGGCTTGCGCGCTGCGGTCGTCCCGGCGCACGCCGGCCAATACCACCAGCGCGTCCGCCACGGGCGCGCTTTTGCCATCCAGCACGAGGCCCCGCACTGAGTCTATTGTTGTCAGATTGGTGTCGGCGGATTCGAGAAAGGAAGTGACCGGGCCTCCCGCGGGATCAAGACCTTGAATGACCTGCGGTTTGCACCCGGGCGCGACGATGAGCAGGCGAAATTTCAACTCCGGATCCAGCGACGGTATTTTAAACTGTCCATCCGCATCCGGCTGGACGCTCTTGGCGCAATCCGGATAGGCCAACGAGAGCGCCCCGCCTCCTTTCGGCGCGGCGCCGAACACCATCACCTTCGGCACGCCGGAGGCCGTTCGCGGCACAACCACACGCCCGGTCAAATCCGGCCTTTCCGCCGGCTGCGCTTGGGCCGGGATCATGAAACCACCCTGCGACAAAGCGCACACCAGCGCCAGCCGGGCCGCCGCCCGCCCGCCCGACGACCTCAAGCCTTTCCACGCTCTCATGGTATTCATTCCAAAATAATAGACACCTCAACCGCCATTTTCTTAGACAATTCTTTTGATAACCAACAGAATATCAGGGAAATGTCGGTCAGGGGAATGGAGGAGGGCGTTGTTTCGATTATTCCCCTGCCAATCATTCCCCTGACTTCTCCCAGCCATTTTCCCTCCTCATTTATCCTTGAGACCTCTTCCCGGTTTTTTGCTATGTTTTCAACGCGGGGTGCGCCATGCTTCGCGCCCATACGATATGCGATTGATCGGCAGGTTAAGCAGCGAATCCAGCGCCAACTCTTTTGGCGATTATTTGACGTGCCTGGACATCCGCAACTCCGTGGAACCGGAGGCGGACGGCGCCTGGGCCGTCTGGGTTTTCTCCGAGGATCAACTGGAGGCCAGCCACCAGGCGCTGGCGGAATTTGTCGCCAATCCGAAGGACCCGAAATTTGGACGCGCTTCGCAAAAAGCCGGAGCGATCCGGCAGCGCGAAGAAAAGGAGAAAATCGAGTTCGCCAAACGGGTTCAGACAAAGGACACAATTTTGGGCAACTATGGCCTGGGGCCGCTGACCCTGGCGCTGATTGGCGCGTGCTGCGGCCTGGCGGTGGTGGCCGGCTTTCCCCCCACCGACGTGGTCCATTTGGCGGACGAACCGTTTTACAGGCATCTCTACATAACTCTGTTGAGGCCTGGTTTCGGATTTCTGTCCGAGGTCCAACATGGTGAGGTCTGGCGGCTGATCACGCCCATCTTCATTCACATGAGCATCGTTCATTTGCTGTTCAACATGCTTTGGTTGAAAGACCTCGGCTCGATGATCGAAGCCCGCCAGGGAAGCCTCAAACTGCTGCTCCTTGTGGTGGTCACCGGGATTGGCTCCAACCTCGGCCAGGCCTGGTTTTTCGGGCCAGATTTCGGCGGCATGTCAGGCGTCCTCTACGGGTTATTCGGCTTCATCTGGATGCGTGGAAAACTGGACCCTGCCTCCGGCCTGCGTCTCAACAAGCCGGACATCGTGATGATGGTGGGCTGGTTCTTCCTCTGCTTGATCGGAATCATCCCTCATGTGGCCAACGGCGCGCATGGCTTTGGCCTGGCCCTGGGCATGATCTGGGGCGCCGCGCCGCCCCTCCTAAAAAAGCTTTTCAAACTTTGACCATTTCAGGCACTAATCAAGTTTTGCTATTTTAATAAATCAAACTATGAGTGAATCATTCCGAACCGAAAGCGATTCCATGGGGCCGATGCAGATTCCCGCCGGCGCCTATTACGGCGCGCAAACGGCCCGCGCCGTGGAGAATTTTCCCATCAGCAACCTCCGTTTCCCGCGCTCCTTCCTCCGCTCCCTGGGCCTGATCAAGAAGCACGCCGCGCTGACCAACCAGGAATTGGGCGGATTGGAGCCGCGCCTGGCCGCCGCCATCGTCCAGGCCGCGCAGGAAGTCGCCGACGGGAAATGGGACGCGGAATTTGTAATTGACATCTTCCAGACCGGCTCCGGCACCTCCACCAACATGAACGCCAACGAGGTCATCGCCAATCGCGCCATGGAGTTGCTCGGCGGCAAACGGGGCGAGAAAACGGTGCATCCCAACGACCACGTCAACCGCGGCCAATCCAGCAACGACGTCATCCCCACCGCCATCCACCTCGCCGCGCTGGAGGCCATCGAACGGCGGCTCATCCCGGCGCTGGAAGATTTGCAGGAGGCCCTGCGGCAAAAGGCGCGGGAATTTCACGATGTCCTCAAAATCGGCCGCACCCATTTGCAGGACGCCACCCCCATCCGGCTTGGCCAGGAATTCGGCGGTTATGCCAGCCAGGTCCAGCACGGCATCGCCCGCTTGCGCGCCGCCGAAAAAAACCTCGGCGAGCTGGCCCTGGGCGGCACCGCCGTCGGCACCGGCATCAACACCCATCCCGAATTTGCCCGGCGCACCATTGCGCGGCTCGCGGCGGAAATGAACCTGCCGTTGCGCGAGGCGGCCGATCATTTCGAAGCGCAAGGCGGCCGTGACGCCGTGGTGGAAACCAGCGGCATGCTCAAGACGGTCGCCGTGAGCCTCATCAAAATCGCCAATGACATCCGGCTCCTCGGCTCCGGTCCGCGCCTCGGTTTGGGCGAATTGAAACTGCCCGCCACCCAGCCCGGTTCCTCCATCATGCCCGGCAAGGTCAACCCCGTGATGTGCGAAATGCTCCTGCAAGTTTGCGCCCAGGTGCAGGGCAACGACGCCGCCATCACTTTCAGCGGCAGCTTCGGCAACTTCGAACTCAACGTCATGCTCCCGGTCATGGCGCACAATCTTTTGCAATCCGTCGAACTGCTCGCCAAGGCTTGCGAGGTTTTCGCGCGCCGTTGCGTGGCGGGCCTGGAGGCGGACCGGGAGAAATGCAACAGCAACCTGGAACTGAGCCTTTCCAACTGCACCGTCCTCGCCCCGGTCATCGGCTATGACAAGGCGGCGAAGATCGCCAAAGTCGCCTTCCAAACCAATCGCACCGTCCGCCAGGTCGCCCTCGAAATCTCCGGTCTGGACAAGGCCCGCCTGGATGAATTGCTCGACCCGGCCCGGCAAACCGCTCCCGGTAGCGAATGAAAACCGCCGAACTGAAACGAGCATTGGTCTGCGCCGTCAACGCCGCGCAGCAGGCCGGCGCCGTCATGCGCCGCAACCGCGCTGCCGCCAAGATAATCAACTCCCGCTCCCGCTACGACATCAAGCTGGCGCTGGACGTGCGCTGCCAGGAAATTATCACACGCATTTTGCTCGGCGCTTTTCCCGCCTCCGGCCTCCTCGGCGAGGAAGGCATGGCCGGCGCCGCCGGGACGCCGCTGCGTTGGGTGGTGGACCCGATTGACGGCACGGTCAACTTCACCTATGGCGTTCCCCATGCCTGCGTCTCCATCGCCTTGCAGGAACGCGGCGACGGCGCGGCGGATTACGCCACCATTGCCGGCGTGGTCTTCGATCCATTCTGCGGCGAACTTTGGACGGCGTCCAGCGGCGAGCCGGCCCGGCTCAACGGCAGGAGGATCCACGTCAGCACGAGAAAAAGCCTCAAAGTAGCCATGCTGGCCATCGGCTTTTCCAAGGACACGGCAAGCCTGCGCATCAACTTGCCGGTCTTCAACGCCCTGGTGCGGCGCGTGCTCAAAATCAGGATGACCGGCTCCGCCGCGCTGGCGCTGACCTACGTGGCCAGCGGGCGGTTCGATGCCTACGTGGAATCCGGCGTGCGCATCTGGGACATCGCCGCCGGCGGTTTCATTGTGGAGCGCGCCGGCGGTGACTTCTGGCACAAACCCATTGCCGGCGATTACAAATACGCCATGCTGGCCAACAACGGTCTGCTCCGCCAAAAAGTGGAACGTGTCGCCCGCGAAGCAAGACGTCAGGCCGCCGCAAGCAACGCCTCCTGAGAATGTCAAGTTTCGGGGACCGCGACCGTCCCGGTCGCCTCCGTCGGCGTCCTCGCCGACGGAACCTTCTTGTCCTGGGAGCACATGCGCCCTCGCATGTCGCGGCCGGCGCCCCCGCCGACCGCTTCTCTCCACACCTTCCCCCGCCCTATTTTCCGGTCGGCGGTTTGAGCTTGATGCTCACCGTGACCGGCGTGTTGGTGGGCGGCAGGCTGTTGGTATTGGCCAGCCAGATCGTGTCGTTGTCGTGTCCGCTGCCCTCGTTGTTGATGAGGCACTCGGCATCGGTGACCAGGCTGACAATCGAGCCATCAATTTCCGCCAGAAAAAGCCCCTCCACCACGCGCGAACCGGTATAGACCCAGTCGCCCGCGCGCATCACCGAGTTTTGCTCCGTGTTGAAAATCAGGTCCTCGGCCCGCTTGTGCGTTTCCTTTCCGCCCGCCGTCCATTTCAATTCGATGGACACCGCCTCCCCCGGCAGTCGGTCCTTGGAAGGATGCGAAACAAACCCGCCGGGCGTCACGGGCGGACCGTTGGTGGCGGCGGTGGCAGCGCCGGCATTTGTGTCAAGCAAAAGCATCGCCAGATGGATGCGAAACGGTTCCGTGTCCGTCTTCAGGATACTCTCGTGCGTCTTGCCCCAGCTCGTCACCAAAAAGTACTCCATCGGCCCGTTATCCAGATTCAACCGCGCCGGAAAACTGACCGTCCGTTGCTCCTTGTCAATCCGCACGTCGCCCAGCTCATAAATGCCGGGGCTGATCTCCCGGATCGGCATGTTGGATTTCACCTCTGGCGAAGACAAGTCCGCCGGCAGCAGGGCGCGCTCAAACGGATCAAACGCCGCGCCCTGGCCGCGCCCGGCCGCAGCGGCGTTCGTGCCGGACGAATTGGTTGCCGTCTGCTGTCCGCGCAAGGCAAAGCAGGCCAGCGTCAGCGCGACCGCTGCCGCCGCCGTCAAAAATTTTGCCCATCTGGATTGCTCCCTCGCCATGCGCCGCATCAAACCAAGTTTCCAACCCATGTCAACCCTGTTTCGGCGTCTTTGCGAAACAACAGTCCGTGGTAGCATTTCGAGCGCGCTTTGCCATAGAATCCCCAACTCGTGAACATACCAAAACTGCAAACGATTGACCGGATGGCCGGAGTGCCGCTCTGCTTCTTATTGACAGCATTGCGCCGCATCACGCCGCGCCGCCTCCGACCGGGGCCGGCCCCGGTGCGCAACATTTTGTTCGTCAAACTGGCCGAGCAAGGCTCAACCGTGCTGGCCATCGCCGCCATCCAGCGCGCCGCGCAAATGGTGGGAAAGGAAAACGTCTATTTCATCGCCTTTGAGGAAAACCGGTTCATCCTGGATCTGCTGGAGCTGATCCCGGAAAAGAACGTCATCACGCTCAACTCGCAGACGTTGAGCGGCCTGGCCCTGACCACGTTGCGCGCCATGCGGCGGATGTGGGCCTTGCGCCTGGACGCGGCCATTGACATGGAGTTTTTCGCCCGCGGTTCGGCCGTCATCGCTTTTCTCAGCGGGGCGCGGGCGCGGGTGGGATTTCACACCTGGTATGCCGCCGGGCCTTATCGCGGCGACCTGTTCACCCACCGGCTTTTGTATAATCCGCACCTGCACACCGCCAGCATCTTCCAGTCGCTGGTCGAGGCCTTGCGCAGCGATCCCGCCGACCTGCCGACGCTGGACCTGCTGCCGCCCTCGGCGGAGAATAACTTCGCTCATTTTGCGCCGCGGCCCGGCGAACTGGCGCCGGTGGAGGCAATGCTGCCCTTCCAGAACGGGCGGCGTCCGCCCGTGATCCTGCTCAACCCCAACGCCAGCGACCTGGTGCCCCTGCGCCAGTGGCCCGCCGGCCGCTACGTCGAACTGGCCCGCCTTTTGCTTGATAAATTTCCCGAAATCCACGTCGCCTTGACGGGCGGGCCGCGCGAAGTGGCGCAAATCGAAAAGTTGACCGCGGAAATCAACTCCCCGCGCTGCACCTGCCTGGCGGGGCGGACCACGCTGCGGCAGTTGATGGTGCTCTACGCCCTGTGCGAAATCCTGGTGACCAATGACAGCGGCCCGGCCCATTTCGCCTCGCTCACCCCAATCCACGTTATCACGCTCTTCGGGCCGGAAACGCCGGCCTTGTTTGCCGCGCGCACGCCGCGCAACCTTGCCATCTGGGCGGGCCTGTCGTGCAGTCCGTGTGTCAACGCCAATAACAATCGCCAATCCCCCTGCCGCAACAACCTCTGCATGCAACACATCACCGTGGACCAGGTTTTTGGCGAAGTCTGCCGCGTTTACACCGAGCGCCGGAAACACCGCGAACTTTAGCTCAAGCGCTCCGGGCTGCTTGAGCGGGAAACTTGACATGGACCATGCGGATCAATCAAAACCACACTGCATCATTCCTTCGCCGCCCAGATGTTGAACGCCGGGAACGACGCCACCAAGTGAAAACCGCGCCCGGAAATGTAGCGCGCCAACGCTCCTGAACTATCGTAGAGGTCCGGCTTGGAAGCCACGATCATTTGCGGCGGCGGCAGGCTGGCAAGAGTCCCATCTGTGAGATTGTTGATCAGCAGGGCCTTGCCCGGATCGGGCTGGGAATCACTCAACGGCAGGTGATAATACCAGGCGGCGATCTTGTCGGCATTCCACCAAACGGCCTGCCGTTCCGACAAAGCCGCCGCGGCAACTTGCGACGCCCTGCGGTAGTCGTCCCGGGAGTGCCCATAGTCGAACCGGACGATCAATGATGAGCACAAGCTCAATCCCAAAAAGGCCGTCACCACCGTCTTTGCCAGCCAGCCGGATTTCCCGGCCAAAGCCGCCACACCAACCGCCATCCAGAAAAACCAGACGACCGCGAGCGGCGCGCTGTGCCGGCCCAGCAGGCGGAAGTGCATCAACACTCCGAGCGCTGACAAGAAGATCCACGGCAACAGAACCATAATTGCCAGCCCGGCCGTTTTTCGGCGCGATTGCCGCCAAAACTCCATCATCCCAAAATAAAGGACAATTCCCAGCGCCATCGCATAACACGCCAAACCCGGCACGTACGGCAACAAGGAGCGGAGGCCGCCGGCCCGCAATTCGGTTCGTCCCGGCCCCAGTCCCGCGAAACCAAGCTGCTCATAGACGATAAACAAGGTGGTTCGCCAATCGGTTGAGGCGATATTGGTGACGCGGGCCCCCTGGCGCACCGTCCACACATAAAAACAGCCAAGCGCGGCGAGGACGGCGGTCAACAATATCCACCCGATCCGCGACTGCCGCCACCAGCCGAGCAATCGTTCGGCCGGGAAGAGCACCCAGGCGGCTCCCAGCGCGGCCGACGCCCAGACCATCCCCAGCATGCTGCTGCCGCAAACCGTCAATAATCCAAACACAAAGACCCCAAGCCATCTTCCCTCCTTCTCTGCCGGGCTGGCCACAGATGCCAGCCGATTGAGCGCCGCCAGGACCATGCAACTGCCGCCCAACAGCATCGAATAAGCCCGGGCCTCATTGGCATAGTACCAGATAAACGCGTTGGTGGCGAGGACCAGCATGGCGGCCAAACGCCGCCGCCATTGCAGGAAGCTCACGGCAAAGGCCGCCAAGCCCGGCGCCAGCCACAGCGCTCCGGCCAGACGCAGCGCATATTCTCCGATCCCAAATACTTTTGCGAACGCCCAGATATAGAGGTGGTAGAGCGGCATTTGCAGCTCGGTCCTCCCCGATGTGGAGTTAAGATGCCACCATTGGCCAAGCGTGTGCGGGGAAGCTCCGTATGCCGTGCCCGTTTCGTCCAGCCAGAAACTGCCCCCCGTCACCGCCGCCAGCATCAAAAGGACGAAGAAAACCGTCAGAGCCGTCGGTCGCAGCAACACCGGGCAATCAGTCTGATTCATGTTCGTCTTCACGTTCATAGGACTGGTGATGATTGGCATCTGGAGCATGCTTATTCAATGGGTATTTTCGCAGCCCGGTGAATTGACAGAAAATTCGGAGTACAAACAAAGGGTTGTTTTTCAGGTAGCGTTTCCAAAGCCGGCGCGGTTCGCACCCCAGCCGGAAAAGCCATTCCAGCCCGGAACGCCGCATCCACAGCGGGGCCTGCCGCAACCGCCCCGCATGGAAATCAAATGCCGCGCCGACGCCCGCCATCAGAGTCACCTCCAGCCGGTCCAGATGCTCCGCCATGAATTTCTCCTGTTTGGGCGTGCTCAAGCCGACCCAAATCATATCCGGCCGCGCCTCGCCGATGAGCTTCTTCAACTCCTCCTCCTCCCCGGCATTCAACCGTCGAAACGGCGGCTCGTAAATCCCCGCGATTTGCAATTTTGGAAAACGCTTCTCCAAACGCTCCCGCAGGGCCTGCGCGGCCCCGTTCGCGCCGCCGTAGAAAAAATGCCGGTAACCTTTCTTCTCCGAAAGCTCCAGCACCGCCAGCATCAAATCCGGCCCATAAACCCGCCCCATCTCCTTTCGCCCCTGCCATCGGCCCGCCCAGACCAGCGGCATCCCGTCGGGCGTGCAAAGAAAAGCGCGGTTCAAAATCTGCCGGAAACCCTCGTCCGTTTGCGCCTCCGAAACCCCATGCACCCCCGTGACACAAACATACCCCTTCTCCCTCCGCTCCAGCGCGCCAACGATTGCCTCCAGCGCCGAATCCATGTTGATCGCGCTCACTCCCACGCCCAGCACATTGACTCGCCCAACAGCAGCACCGTGGTCGCTTGAAATATTCATTTGGACGGCGCGGCCGTGTTCAGAAGTTTGACCGGGCGGGCCGCGTAACACTACATCGAGTTGGGTGCCTGGATCTTTGTACACGAGCGCAACACGCCGTGCAAATTAATTACTCCGAGCGCCAAAGTCAATGCCCGCGCGCTTTACAAAACCCGCTGCGGGACAATACCATGGGGCAAATGATGAGTTCCGCAGACCGTACTGATATACCCACGGAAGCGCCGCACAAAGAAATCTCGCTCACTTATTCGCTGGCCGACCAATCCTTTGTCCGCACCAAGTCGGTGGGCATCTTCAACGTTTCGCTGGATCTTTTGCGAGTCCTCTCCCGACGGCCGGAACTTCCTCGCCTGATGGTGTTGGCAAATAGTTCTATTCACAAAAAGCTCAATCTGTCCGCCACTGGCTGCGCTCAGATATACGATGTGGCGGTCCGCGGAAGTCTGGGACGAATGTGGTGGGATCAATTCGCTGCTTACGCCGCCGCGCGGCGCTCGGGCAATGAGTGGCTGCTGCTTCCCAAAGGCTTTGCTTCGTTCGTCCGGCGGTGCCCAGTGCGGCTGGCTCCCTTTATCCACGATGTGATGCAAGATCATTACGACCGCCATTATGCGGGCGAGGGGTCCAGATTTGAGGCGGCCTATTTTCGCGCCTCCTTTCGCGCCTCCCTGCGCCAGGCGGACGTAATCTTCACGCCCACCCAATTCACCAGCCGCGAAGTCGCGCGTATGGCTCGGAAAAAAGCTTGGGACCTTCCTCCTCTGGTCTGCTGCGGCGAAGGCTTTGACCGGCCAGCCGCCGCGCCCGATACAGAACGCCACGATATCGTTGTGCTGGCCAGCCGCTTTCCGCACAAACTCACCTCCCGGGCTGTGGATTTTTTTTCGCGCTGGCGCCGGGACAATCCATCCGGCGATCCCGTTCACTGGGTCGGTTCTTTTCCGCCCCAACTGGAACTGCCCGACCTCCCGGGATTCCGACGGCACCCGCGCTTGCCGGAAACAGAATTCCGCGAACTGCTGGGCCGTGCGCGCGTCGTCCTCTTTTTCTCCGCATACGAGGGCTTTGGACGTCCGCCCGTCGAAGCCGTTCTGGCGGGGGCGTGTCCCGTTTATTCCGACATTCCCGCCACACGCGAAGTGATGAGCGGTTGCGGTTTCCATTTCGACAATGCAGACTACCAGAGTTTCGCTACGGCGATCCGCCAGGCGCTGGCCGCCACTCCGGCACAACTCCGGGTTTGGGCCGAGCAGTTGCTCGCCGTCCACAATTGGGACGCTGTCGCTGGACGCATTGTCGTGGCGTTGAGGCAGCACCGACTGTAAATCCCAGCTTTTCTCTTTCTTCCTCCATTTTGCTGCGCGTCAAACCAACCTCCCCAATGTTCTCAGCCAATCAAGGCTAAAGCCGGCTTCTCCACACAAATGTTGGAGCCGCCACATGCCGCACCACCCTTCGATCCGAACCCTCGGGCGTGTAAAGAGCATAATCAAACGGCTTCTGCATATACATTCCTCCCAGGGCGCGCCGAAACCGATGCCACAAGACCAGCGCGAAACAAAAACGCCGGGCCCACCACGGTGCGGAATCGAACATAATTCGCTTCTCGCGTTGCGCATTGGCGCTGAGGCTGATGTTGTTTCCTGTATCGCCAAAAACCGAGGTAAATCGCCGCAGTATTCCCATCGAAATCCCGGCCTCCAGCAATCGAATCATCCATTCCGCATCTCCAAGTTCACGCCACTTCGGATCAAAAAACAACCCGCGCTCGTCTATAATTTTCCGCCGGAAGAACATGGAACACGTGAACGTGGGCAAATGCGCGACCATGATGTGATGCCTCGCGGGAAGTTGGACCTTTCGGTAGCAAATGAAATCCCCCGCCCCATCCACCACCACGCAATCACTGAAAAGGAGATCCACTCCCGGATGAGCGTCAAAATAGTCTGAAACCGCCGACAGAGCGCCCGGCAGATACTGTTCGTCACAATTCAAATAGGCCAAAACCTCCCCGGACGACCTTCTCAATCCCCGGTTCACCGCGTCATACATCCCGGTATCCTTTTCCACGTAAGCCTTGACCCGCGGATCCGAAGTCAGCCAGTCCAACGTGCCGTCATCGGAGCCGGCATCCTGGACGATATGCTCCAGATCCACTGCTTGATCAGCGACCGAAGCAATGCAGAGTTTGAGAAATGCGGAGCTTCTGAAGCTTGGGGTGACAATAGAAAATCGCATGGGACAAGGCCGGCACACAAGGCCTCCGGCAGCATTGCGTTCAGAACGCCCGCCACTGAGAGCCCAAGGGCATGATGTTGTTGATCATCTCATTGTCACGGGAAACTCCAACCTGATTCGGCATATCATCACGCTTGAACCGGAATGGCGGCCCCAACCGCCGCGGAACTGGTTTCCCGGACACTGCCTCGACCAGGTTTGCGCACTCCCCCGTTGACCGAGACACTCATTCCGAGAATCCCGGTAAAAACAAAAAGCTGGCTGTTCAACGCGCCAAAAATCCCGAAGAAAACAATGATTTCCATGATAAAAAACGCCAGAAAGAAGGCATTGATATTCTGAAGAGCCGGATCGCCATAACGATAATTCCTGTAGAGCACCTTTATTCCCGCTCCCAGCAGCCAAAGAAAAGCAATCGCACCCAACAGGCCAAGCGGGATGATGGTAGAAAGAGGCCCGCTGTGGTAATCCCCGGCCACCATCGAAACATCGTAGGTCGAAGCTTCGCCCCGGGCACCAGCCAGGTCCGCAATATAAAGCTCCCCGGGGTCAATTCTGTAACCCTTCCCCAGCCACAGATACTTTGGAATCTGGGGCACTAATAATCGCCACATCTCAAACCTCCATTCTGCCGAATATTCCGCGTCAGCCCTCACCTCGGGATCCACCTTCACGGGCAGAAAACTCACGGCCCGCTGCGCCGGAAGCGGCAAACGATCCGAGTACCCATAAACCGCGATCCCCGCCATCACTCCAAGCCCAAGCATTATCGGCAGAAAACGGGTGCGCCACAACCCTTCAAGGCAAAACTGGCATATCAAGAGGACTCCAATGATTATCTCGGTCGAACGAAAGCCCCCGAATAAACTCAAGAGGACCGCTGCAATGAAAACCACCATCCTCCAAGGTCGAGAAATTGAAAAAACTCCACGAATACCCCACCGCACCAGAAGGCAAAAGATCAGCGCGGCGCATGCGGCGGGAACCCCGCCAAACCGCTCAATCATGCCCGGCTGCCTTCCAGACGCCGCCATTGCCTGGCCCCCTGCAAGCTCACCAGGCAACACAGAATACAAAAAGTAAAACGACGGCCCCAGCAAAAACGCAAGGTTGGACAGCACAGGGGTCACCCCCGAAAGCGTGTAAACGGCGGCGGCACGGCTGGCCTTTGCCGCCGGAATCCGCACCGCCGAAAACGCAAAATAACCAATAATCGCGCCCAAAATGTAAAAGTAACTTTTTCCCCCATAAGTGGCGCTCCCGAATGCCGCAGCTCCTAAACCGCCCCGGAGGTAACCCGTCACAACAACGACGGCACCCAGTGCCAGCAGCGGCCGCGTCAGTTCCGGCGCGCGCAGAAACTTCCTTCCGCCCAACAGGCCGTTGAGCCATGAAATCCCGAAGCTCAACACCGCCATCAACAGCCAGAAGTGCGGCTGCGCCGGCAAGAAAGGAAAATTGAAAGCCGAATTCCAAAAAAAGATTAGCAAAACATGGTGCCACTGGATAAAAATAGGCAGCGCCAGGGCGAACAGCACCAATCCCACCATTATCATGGTGATCCGGTCGGGCGTGGCCAGCATAAACCCCAACACCAGCGCCAGGGGGATGGCGATGGCATAAACCGTTAAAACTCGGGACAATCCGAACATTCTTTCTTGCTCCAGCCTAAATCGGAAATGGATCACGGGGCAAACACAAATTCAACAAATCGCGGAAACCCTCCGAGGCGGTGATGACATTGGCCGCAGTGTTGCGATGGCGGCGGGGGCGCATTCCTGCGGGAAACCTCAGCCCTCATCAGCCTTCTTAGCGGGATAAAGAGCCCGAGGGCACCTCGGCGATTGCTTTCTCGAACAAGTCGCGAACCACCTCGGTGCCAACATCGGTCAGGTGATTGGAATCAGCATAAAAGAATCTCCGTCCGGATGCATATCGGATCGAGCCATCTTCTTGATAGAAGGGCAAATCTGCCCTAACCACACGGAGGTTTGGGAAATCAACTCTGGCCGCCTCCGCTGTGGCAACTTCATATTTCCTAAGTGGCTCGTTGGAATCGGGGTCCAGTCGGGGCAGCCCCTTCCCAGCACTCATGCGCCGGGTAACGAACTCACGCAAGTTGATCTCGTTTCCCACATTCACGACTGGGATCTGGCAGACAAAAATGACGCGACGAGCCAGTGGGCATACTTCCCCAAGAAATGACCGAAGTTCCACGTCGAAACGCTGTGCTTTGCCAGCGATGGAATCCCAGCGATCAATGACGAGAACCGCATCTGGTCGCCATTCCCGGAGCCATTTTCTGCGGGTTTCGTCAAATTCCTTGGCCTCCTCCAGAGAGGAGAAGTTTGGGTTCACGGTGCTCTCGAAGAAGGCAGGCGTGGCACAATCCATGCCGAGGAATGCAACTGACAGGCTTTTCTCGCGGCAAATATCATCTACGAGTCGTGAATACATCAACGCGTGGGAGCTGCCAAGGACCACAACCTTTGGATGACCGCCCCCGTAGAGATGAAGAACTCCGCCTGTTCGCCACGAATCAATAGGGCGAAGGGGCAGAGTGGGGAAATCCACATCATAATAGCGGCTATTCTCCGAGAGTTCCTCCGGTCCCAAAGCCCGGCCGGCGTTATACAACTCGCCACGAAACGTTGGGGTATCGAAGCGGTGGCCCGCGTCAACCGCTGGGCGTCTTGCCCGAACGACACTACAACAAAGCACGACGATCGAGAACCCGGCGGCGATCTTCGCAAGCCGCCACCCGCGGCCCGGACCTCTCTTGCGCAGAGGTTGCTCGACGACGACGTAGGCCACCCAGCTAAGGAGGATTCCGACGATAGCACCTCCAACTGACCCGACGAGAAGTGGCATCCCGTGGAGATCAGCTTCGATCTTCCCGATAGTGATGAGAGGCCAATGCCACAAATAAAGGGAGTACGAGAGCTTTCCTGTTCGGATCATCAAGGGCGCAGAGAGCAACCGCGACAGCCGCGTTTGCCCCACCGAGATCGACAGCAGGACGAGCGCCGTTCCCACCGTGGGGGCCAATGATACGAGTCCCGGGAATCTGTAGCCGCCGTCAATGAAGATGAAGCTGGCAATGACCATGCCGAAACCGGCCCAGCCAACCGCCTCCCGCGTCTTGCCTCCGAACTCGGGTTTGGGACTTGACCCCTCCTTGTGCAAGGGTGTCCGGAGGATCGCGAGAATAGCGCCGAATAGCAGTTCCCAGAAACGGGTCGGAAGAAGATAGAAAGTGGCCGTCGGATGGGTGTAAGTACCGTACATACACAGGCCGAAGCTCAACGCTGTCGCGACAACCAACCAGGCCCGCACCCGGCTTGGCTGGAAGCGAGCCAGTAAAAGAAGAAAGCCTGGGAAGACCAGGTAGAATTGCTCTTCGAGACCGAGGGACCATGTGTGCGTCAGTGGAGCCCATTCGGCAGCGTTTCCCCAATAGCCTCCGAGATTTCGCCAGGCGTAGATGTTCGACGCGTCGAAGATCGTCCAGAGGCCGTGGCGTGCCGTTTGGCGGGCCTGTTGCCCAGGCAGGAGCAGTGTCCATAATGCTACGACCGTAAGAACCGTGAGGAAAATGTTAGGCAAAAGTCGCTGAATTCGGCGCAGGTAGAACTCGCCGAGCGAGAAGCTGCCTTCACGAATGTCGTGAAGGATTATTGATGTGATGAGAAATCCAGACAAGACGAAAAAGACATCCACCCCGGCGAATCCGCCACTCAGTGCCGTGGGTGAAACGTGGAAGATGAACACGGCCAATATGGCGATAGCTCTGATGCCATCGAGCGGTGCTACGTATATCATGTGAACTTTCCACTGTTCATAAGAGAGCAAAGGCTTTCACACAAGTCCCAAGCGATCACGATCGGCGGAAGCCCAGATCTTGGCTGTGTCCCGGCCCTGACGCCGGTTGGGGAAGGCCACAGCCGGGTTCCCAACGGCAATATGATCCGCCGCGACATCTTTCGACACCACCGCCCCGGCTCCAATCACCGCCCGGTCGCCCAATTGGACGCCCTTCAAGATTATCGCGCGCGCTCCAATAAAAACCTCCCGCCCAATTTTGATCGGACGCGCATTGGTCCGCATCTCGATGCGCCATCCCTGCGCGGTGTATTCGTGAAAATCGTTGTCCATTATCATCGCGCCTGATCCGATCAATGTGCCCTCGCCGATTTCAATCAATAATCCTGCGCAAATCACGGCGCCGCTGATTCCCACATTTTTGGCCAGGGCCAGCCGGGCGCCGGGTGCCAGGGTTCGCAGAGCCGATGGCTGAAAACAACCCAAGGGGTTGGAACGCAAGGCGCTGGTGACATTCACGTTGTCGCCCACTACCAAGGTTGAATCGGCTGCCACGCTCACCATGGGCCGCCCGACGAACAGGACCTTTCCTTCGAACTGGACCCCCTTGATCCGCGCTTCCAAACGCCACAAACCGGAAAGGCAGCGGCGCATGCCGCTGATTCCCGAACCAAGCAACCTCGATAGACCGGATGTCACACCACGACTTTGGCCCAAAGGCCAGCCATTAGCCAATCCTCTTTTTTCCGGCTTCCGTGGTTTGTCTTTACGTCTCCCCTGAGAAAATGCATGCTGTCCTCAGACGCATGGCATCGGCAACGAATTCATTGACAGTCGCGTGGATATCCGATTTCCCAATCGAATGGCTGCCGGATATTCCAGAGTGCCTCCAATCGCTTCCCCGCCAGCATCCGGCCACTTGGGAAATGGTATTGTTGGCTGAATTTGAGCGGAATCCGTTGCTCCGTATCCACATCATCATCCTGCGCAAGAACATTCCCCGCAGCTTCTCCTTCCAGAGAAACGGCGTCACCTTCCATCTTTTGAAATACCTCGGCGGAACGCGCGCCTCCACGTTTTTTTGGGCGGATACATTGCTCATCCGCCGCGCCTTGCGGCAGATTAAACCGGACCTCGTCCATGCCTGGGGCAACGAGCAAGGCGCGGCGCTGGTGGCGACTCGCCTCAACTGCCCTTCTCTCATCACCGTGCAGGGCCTCTTGAGCTGGCTTGAAAATGTCATTCCCATGTCCGCTTACCATAAATTCGGCGCCTGGATCGAAAGACTGAGTTTTTCCAGGGCTGCGCATGTCACCTGTGAATCGAGGTTCGCGGTTGGCTTTCTCCAGGAAAGATTCCCGCACCTCGCCATCGGCCAGATTGAACACGCGCCGAGTTGGTTCTTCCAACAAGTTCAACGCCTGCCAATCCCCGCCCCCATCCGCTTTCTGGCCAATGGCCGGCTCAACTTCGGCAAAGGCACCGACCTGCTCCTAATGGCGCTCAAAGACCTGGCCTCGGAGATTCCCTTCCAGGCGCTCCTCATTGGCTCCCCCAACGAGCCTTTCACCGCCCCCATCCTGGCGGGATTCTCCCCCGAGTTGCGGACGCGGATTTTTTTCAAATCCAATCTTTCGCCATCGGACGTCGCACACGAATTATCGGCAACCACGATCTTCCTGCTCCCCACCCGGGCCGACAACAGCCCGAATACCGTAAAAGAAGCCGTCGTCGCAGGCGTGCCAGTGGTGGCCAGCAATATCGGTGGAATTCCGGACTATGTTCTCCCCGGCGAAAACGGCTTTCTCTTTGCACCCGGCGACAAAGCAGCGTTTGTCGGTGCGATCAGGGCCGCACTCGCTCACCCGCTTTTTTCCCGCGGCCTCGTCAACCCGGAATCCCTGAAGAAGAGCCGGGAATACCTCTCTCCCGCCCGCATGGCCCAATCATTCCTTGCCGCCTATCAATGCGCGAAAAGCGGGTGAATCATACATTTTTGTTGAATAACTGAAGAAATAGATGTCCTCCTATCGTCAAATCTTCAGGAGCACGGTCCTGGTGGGCGGCGCGCAGGTGATTACGACGATGATTGGCATCGTCCGGACGAAGGCTCTGGCGCTTATGCTGGGACCGTCCGGCATGGGATTGGCCGGGCTTTACATGTCGGCCATCGGTTTGGTCGGCAGCATCGCTGGTTTGGGCATCGGCACGAGCGGAGTGCGGCAAATAGCGGAAGCCGCCGCCAAGGGAGATGAGCGTCGGGTGGCTTGCACGGTGAAGACTCTCCGCTTTACCTCCCTGCTCTCCGGCCTGGTTGGCACACTCGTGGTCTTGTGTTGCTGTGTGCCCATCGCCAGGCTCACTTTTGATGATGACCAACACGCCTGGGGAATGGCTGTCGTTTCGTTCGCACTCTTGTTTTCCAATGTCTCCAACGGGCAAATTGCCCTCCTGCAAGGCCTCCGGCGTCTCAAGGATATGGTCACTGCCGAGATCGTTGGCGCTGTCTTTGGCACCGTCGCCAGCATCGTGCTGGTCTATTTTTTGAAGGATCGCGGCGTGCCTTGGTTTCTGGTGGCGATAGCGGCCTTTGCCATCCTCACCTCCTGGTGGTTTGCGCGGCGCGTTCCGACCGCCAAGCTGGCTTTTCGCTGGCGCGAACTGATCGCGGAGGCCCGCGGATTGGTCGGCTTGGGGTTGGCCATCATGATCGCCGGCTTGGTTGCCGCCGGCGTGGCCTATTTAAGCCGGGTGTTGATCAGGCGTCAGTTGGGACTGGATGCCGCCGGCTTGTTTCAGGCCACCTGGGCGCTTTCAACCTATTACGTCGGGTTTATTTTGAATGCCATGTCCGCGGATTTTACTCCGCGGCTGGCGGCGGCGCAAAACGATCATGCCGCCGTCAACCGCATGATCAATGAGCAGGTCGAAATGGGCGTGCTCATCGCCTTGCCGGGCGTGCTCGCCACCATCACGCTGGCCCCCTTGGTGCTGCGCATTTTCTACTCCAAGGACTTTGTCGCGGCGGCTGACATCATCCGCTGGCAGGTGATGGGCGTGTTTTTGCGCGTGGTGTGCTGGCCGCTGGGCTATGTCATGATCGCCAAGAGAAAAAGCCTCTTGTTTGCCGGCACTGAAATCGCCTGTGGCGTGCTGAATGTCACTTTGATATTGCTGTCCGTGATATTCTGGAGGTTGGAAGGCATTGGAATAGCATTTGTTGTTTTTTACCTTCTCTATACGATTTGTGTCCTGTTCATTTGTTGGCGGTTGACCGGCTTTCAGTGGCCCGCCATTGCCATCCAAGGCCTCGTCTTTGGCTGCTCCAGGTTCCATCCCGGCCCCTGGAGCGTTGGGATCGGTTTGGCGTCCACTGTGGCAGCGGGCGTAGTTTCCTTCTTGGCATTGCAAAAGCTGCTAGGCGTGAACTTATGGCAGGCCGTGCGCCGCAAGTTTCAGCCTGGAACCCCATAAAAGCACCAGCGTGGAATCTGACCATAAATGTCGTAACAACTCACCATGGAAATGACCTTTGACCCCATGATTGATGCGGCGGTTTGTGAAGAGCTTTCCGGCTTTTACAAGGCCGTTTACGATCGCTACCTCCAGGAGATGGCCTGTCATCAAAAGACAGGCAATCTCGAACAGGCCGCTAGATGGGGGAGGGTGGCCGCCTCTCACGCCGCCGGCCTCGGTTACTTCGGACTTCTGACCGACCCGGCCCTCGAAGAGATGCTCCTGTCCATCGGACGCAGCTTGCCGTCTACCCCGCGCGTCCGCCGCTCAAACACAAAAACCACCTATCTCCACGTCCTGACGGAAGCCTACCCGGTCGGCGGCCACACCCGGTTCTGCTGCCGCTGGATCGAAAGCGATTCCACACGGAATCGCCACCATGTTCTCCTCACGTCTCAGACACAAAGCGTTCCCAACGATTTGAAGCACACCATAGAACAGGGTGGCGGCGAGCTTACGGTGTTGAACGCACAACTGCCGTTGCTTGAGCGCGCAGGCCGGCTCCGGGAAATCGCCTGCCAGCGCGCCGACGCCGTCGTTCTCCACACGCACATGGACGATCCCCTTCCTCTGCTCGCTTTCGCCGTTGCAGACACGCCGCCCGTCTTGCTGATGAACCACGCGGACCACGTTTTTTGGCTTGGTGCGTCGGTCGCCGACTTGGTCGCCGAAATCCGGCTGTCCGGTCAGGAATTGACACGTTGCTGCCGGGGAATCGGAGGTTCAATTTACCTGCCTATACCGCTCAAAGAATCCGAGTTTGGATCGGGCGACGGCGGATGCTCGGTTGAGCGCAGGAAATCGCAACGGCAAAGGCTGGCCATCCCTCAAGAAGCGGTTGTTTTCCTGACGATTGCCTCCGGCTATAAATACACTGCTATCAACAATTATGGCTTTATCGGCGTCGCACAGCGCCTTCTGGAGCGATGCCCCGGGGCCTATCTCATCGCGGTCGGGCCGGCCTGTGAAGGCCCTTGGGCTGCCGCGTCTGCAAAGACAGGTGGCCGGTTGATCGCGCTGGGCATCAAGGAAGTCGTGTCTCCTTTCCATGCGGTGGCGGATGTTTATCTGGAAGGCTTTCCGTTTGGTTCATTGACTTCCTTGCTTGAAGCAGGACTGTCCGGTCTGCCATGCGTCGAAGCGCCGGCCACCACCCCGCTGCCGCTGAGATCTGACGACCCGGCCCTGGATTGCTTGCTGACCCCGGCGAATGCTGAAGAGTATATCTTAGAAGCCCTGAGACTCGCCAGCGATGCTCAAGCACGCTCGGCGGAAGGAGCGAGAGCCCAAATCACCATCCGCCAGGACCATTGCGAGGCGGGCTGGTTGCAACGACTCGGAAGAGTTTATGAGCAAATTCCGGGAAAACACGCGGTTTGGGCTAGACGGTCAAGCCCTGTGTCAGACGTTATCCGCAACTACTGGATTTCATTTCAGAGAGTATTAGCCGGCGCGGGCATTGCGGAGCTATTTATGTCGGTCTATGGAAAGGCGGAATGGCGGAACTTGCGCTTGGTGGAGTACCCCGGCAATCGGCTGGATTCTGACCTTCTGGCGCTGGCAAGGCAGTTGAGCGCTCGTGCAGGCCGGAATTGCAATTGCCTCTGCGAAATTCATGCTTACGATGGCTTCCGCGCCTACCTTGAGAAGGACCGCCGGCGCTTGTTGGCCAACTTCTTCAGGAGCATGTTTATTGCGCCAACTAACACGAGGAACTGTTTCTTGGCCGCGTTAATATTTAAGTCTCTGTTTGGCCCCCGATCCAAGGAACGGCTGCGAACGCTAGGCCACCGGCTTCGATCCAACTTTCTCCGAACCCGTCGCCGCTGACAGCATCCTTGTGGCGGATTTTGCTCGTTTCAACGGCCGTCTCTTGGCGGTTGAAAGCGTGTCCAGATTATCGAAGCGATTTTTATAAACCCCGGGCCAAACAACCTGGCCATGCGCTGAAACAGGGCATACCGCCAATGCGGGGCGGAGGAAAGCGCCAACAGCCCATAGTAATAACGCAGCAGGCGCGGAGAAAGCCCATGACCAAAGCGCACCAAAAAAAGCACGGACATGGGGGAACGGCGTTGGTATTCCCGCCGGTTAAACCTAACCCGGTCAGTCGCTGACAAAAGCGCCAAGACTCTTTTGTGCTGCACCATGACTGCCGGAGTGGCCCTTCCACTGCGAACCACGCGGTTGCTTCCACGATTCAAGCCCGCGTGTTCGCGAAAAAAGCCCAGGTATTCGCTGGTTTCTGCCGCCCCACCCCGGGCGATCAGTTTGGCCCACATTTCCCATTCCCCGCAATAATGCGAGCTGGTGCGAAACCCGCCCACTCTCCGCGCCGATGAAACCCGGAACAATTGGCCCGGGAAGGAAAGTGGGCTGCCATAAATGACATCAGTCAAAACTATCTTTTTCCACCGGCCGGTCATTGGCCGGGGTTGGCGTCCCTGCATTGGCTCGCCCCTTTGGTTGACGATGACCGTTTGCCCGAAATACAAATCCAGCCCCGGCGCCTCTTTTTCCACTGCCACCATTGCCTCCACAAAATTGGGCGCCAGATAATCATCATCGTGCAAAATCGAAAGCCATTCCGTCCGGCATTGCTCCACACACGCGTTCCAATTCCCAAAAATACCGCGTCGCGTCGCACTCCTGAAGTATTCAATCCGCGAGCAAAACTCCGCGTTCACGAAACCCTCCAGCGTCGGGTCAGGTCCGCAGTCTTCCACCACCATAACACGAACCGGCATGGTCTGATTTATCGCGCTCGCAATGGCCTGCTTTACATAGTCACGCCGGTTGTAAACCGTGACCGCAATCGTTATTTGTTCGGGAGATAGACTCATTCTTCAGAGGGCTGGGCGGGGCATCCGTTCGATCGCCGTAACAACTTCATGAGCTTCAGAGGCGGCAACACTGCGGCGATGTTCCACGCTTTGCCGTCGCCCTCGATTTTAACCAGTTTTTCCCACCCAGGCCTTCATTGATATGGTCGCGGATGTTATCGCCTTTGGCTTGAGGCGCAAGAGCGAATTCTCTTTCCCATCGCCGGCGCCACGTTAAAATCACATTGCCATGCCGTCATTCGACATCGTTTCGCAGGTCAGTCCAATGGAGATTGACAACGCCGTCAATCAGGCCAGGAAGGAGCTGGCCAACCGGTTCGATTTCAAAGGCTCCAATGCCGGGATCGTCCTCGAAAAGAATGAAATCCAGCTTTCCGCCCCGGACCGCTTTAAAATTGCCGCCCTTCACGAAATGGTCATCGGCAAGCTGGCCAAGCGCAACGTCAGCCTCAAAAGCGTCGAGTCCCTTCCGCCCGACCTGTCCCCGCTCGGACACGCCCGCCAGGTCATCAAAATAAAGCAGGGTCTCGAACAGCCCGTCGCCAAACAGATCGCCGCCTTCATCCGCGATACCAAATTGAAGGTCACCACGCAAATCCAGGGGGACGCCGTCCGCGTCGCCGGCAAAAGCCGGGACGACTTGCAGGCGGTCATCGCCGCTGTGCGCGCGCATGATTTTCCCGCGGCGTTGAGCTTCCAGAACTTCCGCGATTGAAGGTGGCTGCCGAATCATCAGCGGCCTGGTTTCAGCGGCGGGCCAATTCGTAGTAATAGAGGGCCGCCACGATCAGGGAATGACGGATTTTGCCGGAGGCGACCAGCCCGGGCACTTCCGCCACGGGCACCAGACGGGTGCGAAGGTCTTCGGCGCTGTCAAAATGCACCGGGCCGGCCGGGCGGCAGTTCTCCACCAGAACGGTGAAACAGGTGTTGGTCATGATGGCCGGATTGGAAAAAACTCGTCCAATGATCCGGGCGCCCTCGCCTTCGTAGCCGGTTTCTTCGCGCAATTCGCGGCAGCCCGTCGCGACGGGCGAGGCGTCCTCCGCGTCCATGATGCCGCCGGGAATTTCCAATTCAACGGTGTCCGAGCCGTGGCGAAATTGCTCGACGAGGACCATCTGTTGATCGGGCGTCACGGCCACGACGTTGACCCAGTCGGCCGCATCCATGACAACAAATTCGTGTTCGCGCCCGGTGCGCGGCGATTCTTTTAAGTCCGCCCGCAGGGAGAAAACGCGGAAATCGCCCAAAGTGCGGGACGAAATCTTGCGCCAAGGCTGGATCATGGAATTCTGAATTGTGAGTTTTGAATGGTGAAACCTCTGATTTCTTAATTCAACATTCTCAATTCACCATTCTCCGTTCCTCACGCGGCGGGCACGATCTTGACGCTCTCGACGCCGACGCGCGCAAGCGGGCGGCTGTTCTCGCCGCCGCCGCCGCGGGCCGTGGGTGTGTCGCCCAGTTTGCCGAGGACGTCGTCGCCCTTGATCAACTGGCCGAAGGCGGTGTACTGCCTGTCAAGAAAACGCGCATCGGCCAGGCAGATGAAGAACTGCGAGCCGGCGGAATCCGGGTCCGAGGAGCGCGCCATGGAGATGACGCCGCGCACGTGCGGTTTCTCGTTGAACTCCGCCTTGATCTTGTAGCCGGGATCGCCCGTGCCCCAGCGGCTTTGTTGCGCCGCGTCCTTGGTCAGCGGATCGCCGCCCTGGATCATGAAACCCTTGACGATGCGGTGAAAGGCGGTGCCGTCGTAGAATCCCTTCCTGGCCAGGGTCTTGAAATTCTCCACGGTCTTGGGCGCGACGTCCGTCCAAAAAGCGATGGTCATTTCGCCGTGGGCGGTTTTGATGATGGCGACTTCGTTGGTTTCCATAAGCTGGCCTATTTGATTGTGCTGGCGGGGACAATCTTGATGCTGATGATGCCCATGCGCTTGTCGGGGCGATCCGGCGGGTGCGTCGCCGTGGTCGCGATTGTTTCCAGAACGTCGTCGCCTTTGATCAATTTGCCGAAAGTGGTGTATTGATGGTCCAGTTGGCTCGGATTACCGTGGCAGATGAAGAACTGGCAACCGGCCGAATTGGGATCGTTGGAGCGGGCCATGGAAAGCACCCCGCGGACGTGGGAATGGTCGTTGAATTCGGCGTCAATTTTGTAACCCGGATCGCCGGTGCCCCAGATGGCTTCCTTGGAAGGGTCTTTGGTGAGAGGATCCCCGCCTTGGATCATAAAGCCCCTGATGACACGGTGGAAGCAAGTGCCGTCGTAAAAGCCGGACTTCGCCAGCTTTTTGAAATTCTCAATCGTCTTGGGCGCGGCATCTGTCCAAAACTCAACGACCATATCCCCCTCCGTCGTGCTGATCACAGCCACTTCCTTTTCTGGAGCGGCGGGGGCGGCCGCGGGTGGCGGAGTGTTTGTGGTTGGCGCGGCGGGAGGCGCCGACGGGTTGTTCTGGCCGCAAGCGGCGAAAAGCACAGTCCCGAACATGAAGATCAGGCAGTTTTTCAAATTTTTCATCATCTGATTCATTTGCCACGGCACGAGGCCGATGTCACGCCAGAAAATTCAAGCAGTGTTTTGGATGTTCTCCATAAGTTGCTCCAACCGCTTGGGTGAAACCGGCATGGCGGTGCCAAGCTCCTGCGCAAACAGGGAAATCTTGAACTCTTCGATCATCCACCGAAACGCTTCAATCTGCCGCTCCCTCTCGGCTGAACCTGCCGGCTGGCCTCGAAGTTCCTTCAATACTTCCGAGTAAGGCGCCAGCCGGCGGAGACGCTCCTGGTCCTTGGCGGGATTCAACGCCGCGCGCTCGGCCCGGATGAGCAGCCCCTTGAGATAACGCGGCAGATGCGTCAGCCGGTCGTACGGGATGTGCTCCAGGAAACGGGAACTCATCAGTCCCGCCAGTTCCCCGGCGAATGGATTGGCGGCGCGCACAGTGGCCGTCGCTCCAAGTTGTCCGAGCGAAGAAAGCCTCCGGGAACTCGGCGTCTCCTGCGCTGTCACCGGACAGATTCGTTGCCGCACCTGCTCGCGCAATTGCAAAACGACCCCAAGCCGGTCCATGAATTGCGCCGCCAGTCCGGGAAACCGCTCGCGCGCCTGTGCCACGGCCGCCTCAAAGTGAGCCTTCGTCAACGCCGGCAGAGGCTCTTGCGGAAGAATATACCGCTTCAGATGTTCCAGCGCGGTTTCCTGCAACTCGGCGCTGTCGCCAACGGATGAATAGAGCGCGTCGTAGCGGCTCAAAGCGCGCAAGTCCTTTTCCAGCCACGCCAGTTCCTTTCGCACGGCCAGCTCCACCAGACGCCGAACGCCAGTCAACGAAACGGCGCGCGCCTGGTCCCGGCCCCGCAGGAGACGCACATTGACGCTGCCTTCGGCAAACTCAATGGCGGACCAGGCAAGGAGCGGAGGCGACTGGCCTTCATCCACGGTGATGCGTTCGGGCAGATCGCCGCAGGTCCAATCCGTGAGATCAAAACGCTCCCACTGTTGGGCGGCGCGTGTCCACGCGGCGGAATCAGGCTTTGTCACAGGCTCCGTCTTGATTTGTTTCAGGCTTTGCTGGAGCCGCGCCAGGTCTCGCCCCGCGCCGAGCGATTTCCTTTGGTCGTTCACAATATCAATGCGCGGACGCAAATGCGCCGGCAAGGCGCTGGCCGGCCAATCAGCCGCCTTCACCGCCACGCCGTACCGGCGGTGAAGGAAAGCGGCAAATTCCTGCAAGAACGACGTTCCACCGGGCTGGAACTCGCGGACAATCTCGCTCACTTTGGGAGGAAACGGCATCAGTTCGCGGCGGATGGATTTCGGCAGCGCCCTCAGCAATTCGCCGGTCATTTCCTCGCGCAGCCCTGGCACGGCCCATTCTAGCAGCGCGGACGAAGCGGTTTGGGCGAGCGTGAAAGGCAGTTCGATGGTCACCCCGTCGTGTTCCTCGCCGGGCGCGTAGGCGTAAGCCAGCGCCACGGGTTGGCCGCCGACTTGGACCGTGTCGGGAAACGCCGCCGCGTCGTAGGCCAATGATTGTCCGCCGGCCAGTTCGGCTTCCGCGATGCAAAGACGTTCCGGCATCCCCGGCTCGCGCAAAAGCCGGTGCAAATCGTGCAACGACGAAACCGCCGTAATGTGCCGCCCGTAAAACTCCGCCAAAGCCACATCCAGGTCGGCCAGGCCATGCTGGCGGACGCGCGTGCGCCAGTTCTCGATTTTCTCCCGGATTCTCCTGTTGTGGTCCAGAAACCGGCAGGACACCGGCAATTCCGGCCTTGCTGCCGCCGTGGATGTGAGAACACGCACCTCATCGCGATCCGCGTCGTCGTCCTCTTCCTCGCGGTTGGCGTTGGAAATCAACTTTTCCTCCACCAAGGCCGAGCGGATGAAAATGGCGGTGGCTTCCGCGGGGTTGATGTTGCCGTAGGCGACTTTGCGGCGATGCACTTCCAATCCGTTCAAAGTGACGATCTCCTCCGCCAGCACCTGGCCGGCGCTCGCGCTCCAATGCGGATTCTGGTGCGTCAGTTTGCAGCAATGCGGCGCGAGCTGGAAAATCCAGTCCGGCTCAATGCCCGCCAGGGTGCGCGCGAAGAGCTGGGAAGTTTCGACGATTTCACCGGCCACAATCCACTGCGGCTGGCTCGACTTTGGCTTGAGCTTGTCCGCCGTGGCCTTGGCGGCGGCGGATTTCCTCGACGGCTCGCCCCTCGTGTAAAGCGCCGAGCCGGGGAACACCGCGAGCAACCGGTTGCCCGCCGTCTTGTAAATGTTCCGGTCCTCGTAACGCGCCACGTGGCCGATCAACCCGGCGAGGATCGAACGATGAATCGCATCGCAAGCGGCGTTGCTTTCGTTGAGCCGCACCGTGCCCAGATCCTCCAGCGCGTCGCGCAATTGAGAATAGACATCCTGCCATTCGCGCATCCGCACGTAGGACAGAAATCGCTGTTTGCAGAACTTCCGCCTTTGGCTTTGCGTGCGCAGCCGGTCCCACTCGTCATGCACCGCGTTCCAGATGTTCAGCAACGAAAGAAAGTCGGATCGCGGATCGGAGAATTGCCGGTGGGCCGCGGCAGCCGCCTCCTTTTGCTCCAGCGGACGTTCGCGGGGATCTTGAATGCTCAGGCCGGCCGCGATGATCAACAGTTCGGCCGTCGCATGTTCGTGCTGCGACTGGAGAAGCATGCGTCCGAGCGTCGGATCAATCGGCAGCCGCGCCAGGTCCTGGCCGAGCGGCGTCAGCACGCGCTGTTCGTCCAGCGCGCCCAGTTCCTGGAGCAGCGCATAGCCGGTGGCGATGGCGGCGGGCGCGGGCGGCTGGACAAATGGAAACGTCTCAATGTCCCCCAAGTGGAACGCCTTCATGCGCAGGATGACTTCCGCCAGGTTGGCCCGTTGGATTTCCGGCTGCGTGAAAGGCGGCCTGGCTTGGAAATCCTCCTCCGCGTAGAGCCGGATGCAAACCCCTTCCCGCACCCGCCCCGCGCGGCCTTTGCGCTGATTGGCGCTGCTCTGCGAAACCGGCTCAATCGGCAGGCGCTTGATGCGCGTGCGCGGATTGTAGCGGCTGATGCGGGCCAGGCCGGCGTCAATCACATAACGTATGCCGGGAATGGTCAAAGACGTTTCCGCAATGTTCGTCGCGATGACGATTTTGCGCCGCGACGCCGGCGCGAAGACCCGTTGCTGATCGCCCGCGCTGAGCCGGCCAAACAGAGGGACGATCTCTGCTTCGCCGTTAAAGCGGCCTTCCAGTTGGTCGCCGGCTTCGCGAATATCGCGTTCGCCCGGCATGAAGATCAACAGGTCGCCCGAATCCGTTTCATAAATAATTCGTTCCGCCGCCTGCACCGCCGCATCCACATAACTCACTTCGCCCCGCTCCTCGGACGCCGCGTCCAGCGGCTGGTATTGGACAGAGACCGGATACAGCCGGCCCGAAACTTCAATGATCGGCGCGTTGTCGAAGTGCCGCGAGAAGGCCTGCGTGTCAATCGTCGCGGAAGTGATGATCAACTTCAGGTCCCTGCGCCGCGACAGCAGGCCCTTGAGGTGGCCGAGCAGAAAATCAATGTTCAAGCTTCGTTCGTGCGCTTCGTCGAGAATGATGGCGTTATATTCCGCAAGGTCGGGGTCGCCCTGGGTTTCCGCCAGAAGAATGCCGTCCGTCATCAACTTGATGTAAGTCCGGTCGCCCGACCGGTCGTCAAAACGGATTTTGCAGCCCACCTCGCGGCCCCAGGCAACGTTCAATTCCTCGGCGATGCGGCGGGAAATCGAAAGCGCCGCCACGCGCCGGGGTTGCGTGCATCCGATCATGGCTTCGATTCCCAAACCGGCGTCAAGACACATTTTGGGAATCTGCGTCGTCTTGCCCGATCCGGTCTCGCCCGCGATGACGATCACCTGATGCGCGCGAATGGCGGCGACGATCTCATCCTTGCGCGCCGTGATGGGCAGATCCGGCGGGTAGCTCGTGCGGGGAACATGGAGCCGCCGCTCCTCCCGCAAAGCAATGGAAGCGAGGACTTGTTGCCGCAACCTGAAGAGCAAGGCATCCCGCTGATCCGGGTGATGGCGATCGCGCAAAAGCCGGGCCAGCCGCCGCCCCAGCCGCACCCAGTCGGGCAGCAGGCATTGCGGCAGCAGCGTCTTTAACTCTTCAATCCGTTCATCAGCCATTCAGAAGCAAGCAGGATAGCACGGTAAGATAGCGAGTGAAAGCGCCGATGGCCGTCCCCCGCCCCTTGGCACGGCTGTCTCATTAAGGTGAAGCGGTGGGTATGACCTGTTTTCCAAGCGGGGACGCCCCTTCTACCGCGTGATAGGTAACTGGGAGTGGACCGTTCCGAGCCAACCGTAACTCGACGACGGAGACCGGATTTCACGGGTAAGTAATTGGTTCGGATCGCGAAGGTCTTGGTTGCGATTTTAAAACAGGTTCGGTTGTTTCCCGGGCGGAGTTTTTTTCTCCTCATCTTCCGGCTTCCGTCCGAGCCGATCGAGGAATTCTTTCTCCCTTAGCACTGGCACGCCAAGCTCCGTGGCCTTGTCCAATTTTGAACCCGGTTCTTCGCCGGCCACCAGAAAATCCGTGTTCTTGCTCACGGAACCGACGACATTTCCGCCGCGCCGGCGAATCTCCTCCGCGGCCTTGTCCCGTGTCATTGAAGGCAATGTTCCTGTCAGGACAAAGGTCTTTCCGGCAAAAGGCAAATCAACAGACACCATCCCCTTCCCGACATGTTGAGCATCTCCCGCCGGGTTAATCCCCAGCTTGCGCAGGCGCGAAAGCAGTTGGCGCCCGGTTTCGGAGCGAAAGTATTCGACAATGTTCCTGGCGACTTTGGGGCCTACGACGCATAGAAACTCAGGCACCGTTTGACTCTGTTTCTCTTCCACAAGTCTGGCCCATTTTTCGTTTCGTCTGGCGACACCCTGTTTTTCCAACTCCTGGCCCAAAGCAAGGATCTCCTTCTTCAGGGTTTCAAACCGCAATTTTCGTTCGGATTTTTCCCGCTCATTCCGGGGCGGGTTTTTTCGCCCGTAAGGCGAGACGGCGCTCAACTCATCGTACAATGCTCCCAGCCGGGCGATGCCATCCAGGGAACGTGAAGCGGCAACATCCTCCAAATCTTTGTGGAGTTTTGCGACCTCGTACGTGATTGTCTCGCCGGCTTCCTCAATGCCCAAAGCGAGAAGCCAGCGCGCCAGGGAAAGCGATCTGGCCCGCTGCACGGCGTCACAGACCTTGGTGGCGTTTTTTTCGCCAAAGGTGCGAGGCTCCTCCTTGGTTCCCAAATTCAGGCCGCCAAGTTGCTCCGCTGTCACTTCAAACAAATCGAGCCACTCTTTGATGAGGCCGCTCTCAATGAGTTTTTCCGCCACGACGCTGCCGATGCCTTCAATATCGAGAGCGTTGCGTTGGGCCATGAAAAGAACGCGCCGGACACTCTGCGCCGGACAGCCGGCGATATTCTGGCAACGCCAGGCGACAAACATGGGGTCGCGGGCTATCAAACCGCCGCATTCCGGACACTTCCCGCCGACGCTACCAAACAAATCGAACTCCCTGGCATCGGCGGGCCTTTTGGATTTCACAACCTCGACCACCTCTGGAATCACCATGCCCGCCTTGCGAATGATCACCGTATCGCCGATGCGGATGTCCTTCCGTTTGATCTCGTCCTCGTTGTGCAGAGTGGCGCGCGAGACGGTGGAACCTTGCACGGAAACCGGATCCAACACGGCCACCGGCGTCAACACCCCGGTCCGGCCGACCTGCACTTTGATGTCTCGCAGAACGGTTTCGGCCGGGGTTATCCACGGTATCGGCTTGTGAACAATGGCGTAACCGGGAGCCCTTGTTTTGGATGGAATTCTTTGCCGGTCCGCAAGATTGTTGACCTTCAACACAATGCCGTCAATTTCATAAGGCACCTTGGTCCGCAAATCGTTCGCTTCGTCGTAATGGCAAACAACGTCGCTGCGGTACCGGTCCAAAACCTCTTGCATTCCCTGGCAAACCCACCAAATCGGCTGCGTCGGCAGGCCAGCTTCGCGAAGATAGCGCAGCGTTTCATCATGCGTCGCAAAAGTCTTTCCTTCGCAAACTCCCAGGGCGTAAAAGACCGCGCGAAGCGGCCGTTTGGCGACGATGCGGGAATCAAGCTGTTTCAGCGTGCCCGCGGTGGCATTGCGGGCATTGGGAAAGGGCGTTTCTCCCGACGCTTCAAGTTTGGCGTTAAGTTTGTCGAAATCCTCGATGGCAATGAAAGCCTCTCCGCGAACCTCCAGCAATTCCGGCGGATCCTTGAGTTTCAGTGTCAGCGGAATCGCCCGGATCGTCCTGATGTTGGCGGTGATGTTGTCGCCCACTTTTCCGTCGCCCCGGGTGACGCCCATTTCGAGCCTGCCCTTCCTGTAGATGACCCCAATGGAAACGCCGTCCACTTTGGGTTCAAGGACGTAATCAATCTCCTCCTTGCCGGTTTGCTTTCGAATCGTCTCATCAAAGTGAAGAAGTTCGTTTAATGTGTTCTCGTCCTGTTCCTTTTCGCGGAGGCCGGCGTCGGGTTCCTCCTCGGTTGTCGGATGCGATGCCGCTTTGATCTTTTCCAACGACAACATGGGTTCCTTGTGCTGCACCCGTTCAAATCCGGCCAGCGGAGCGCCGCCAACGCGCTGGCTTGGGGAATCCGGCGTCTCAAGTTCCGGGAATTGCTTTTCCAGTTTGACCAATTCATCAAAAAGCGCGTCGTACTCCCAATCCGTCGCGGTCGAATTCCCCACGTCGTAATAAAGATGATCCAGCTCGCGAATCTTCTCGGCGAGTTCGTCATGGCGCGTCTTGGCTTGTCCCGCAGTCATGGAAAAAATTTAACCCTCCCTGCCCTGCCTGGGCAATTCGCAAATCCTCAAATAAGTTTGCAAGCTGCCACAAGTTGCTCAAATCTGTTTCATCGTTTTTATGGATGTTGGACAAACTGCTTTTGGAACTTGGAGCGGCGGGCGATTCATGAATTTTGGCGAGGCGCTCACCGAGGAGCGCTGGATCCGGCTCGTCCGCCAGTCTTACGAGCGCGGCATCCGCACTTTCATCACCGCCGATGTCTATGGCGCCGGCGCCGCCGACGCGCTGCTGGGCCGCGCCCTCGACGGCCTGCCCCGCGCCAGTTATTGCCTCGTCGGCGCGGTGGGACACGACTTCTACAATGGCCGCCGCCAAGGCGCCGGCGGCTATCCCCGTTTCACCGATTCCGCGCTCCGTCCACCGTCCGACTACCACGGTTATTTGCGCATGGCCGTGGAAAAATCCCTCGAACGCTGCCGCGCCGGGAAATTCGATCTGCTTCTGCTCCATAACCCGGACTCCACCGGCTACGGCAACGACCGCGTCTGGTCCGCCCTGGAAAAGATCAAGGACGAAAAACTGGCCGACCGCCTCGGCCTGGCCCCCGGCCCGGCCAACGGTTTTACGCTGGACATTCTTCTTTGTCTGGAGCGCTTTGGGCCGCTGCTGGATTGGGCCATGATTATTCTCAATCCTCTCGAACCGTGGCCCGGCCGGCTGGTGTTGCCGGCGGCCGTTCACCACGAGGTCAATTTGCTCACCCGCGTTGTGGATTGCGGCGGTTTGTTCCATGATGATGTCCGCCCCGGCCGGCCATTCCTGCCCCAGGACCATCGCTCCTTCCGCCCCGCCGGCTGGATCGAAACCGGCCGCCATAGGATGGACGGAATGCGCCCCATCGCCGAAAAGCATCGTCTCACCATGCTGCAACTGGCCTGCCTTTGGAACTTGGCGCAACCCGGCGTCAAAAGCGTTGCGCCAACCCTCATCCAGGAAGCCGGCCCCGAAAGCCGCGCCATCGAAAGCAAGGCCGATGAATTGGCCGCCCTCCCCGCCGTCAACTTTTCCCAAGAAGACCTTGACCTCATCGCCCGCGTCGGCGAAAACCAAGGTTGCATGACATTGAAAGGCGCCAACCGCACTCACACCGGCCCCCCGGAACCGGACCGCTGGGGACTGACGGCCGACCTCGAAGCCGTCGCCCGCCTCTGGCGCATCAATCCCGATCAGGATCTGGCCTGCACCCACGAACACGCCGCATCATGAAACCAAAACCGGCCTTTCTTATCTTGTTTTCTGCATTCTGCATTCTGCAATTTGCATTCTCTTCCGCTTCCGCCCAGGTGACCAACGATTCCCCGCGCCGGCGGCTGCTCATGGACTTCGGCTGGAAATTCCATCTCGGCAACGAGTGGGGATTCGCCGAACGCCTCGACAAAGCCGGCCAGAGCACCGGCCCGGCTTCGGCCAAATTCAACGACAGCGCCTGGCGCCCAGTGAACCTGCCTCACGATTGGGCGGTCGAATTGCCCTTCGATCAGACTGCCGATCTGAACCACGGCTTCAAACCCGTTGGCCCGCGCTTTGATTCCAACAACGTCGGCTGGTATCGCCGCGTCTTCCCGCTCCCGGCGGAAGACCGCGACAAGCGCCTGTGGTTGGAAATGGACGGCGCTTTCCGCGACACCCGGGTTTTCCTCAACGGCTACCTCATCGGCCACCACGAAGGCGGCTACGACAGCTACCGCTACGACATCACCGACGTCGCCAACTGCGGCGGCAGCAATGTCCTGGCCATCCGCGTGGACGCTTCCGAATTCGAAGGCTGGTTTTACGAAGGCGCGGGTATTTACCGTCATGTCTGGCTCGTTGAAACCGGCCCGCTGGCCATTGCTCCGGACGGCACCTTTGTCTATTCCCAATTCCACAACAACGTCCCGGTCGGCCCGGCCACCATTCAGATCGAAACCCAGATTCGCAACACCCAGGTCAAGTCCGTAGCCGCCGCCCTCCAATGCCGCATCCTCGACCCCGACGGCAGGGAGGTGGCCAAATCCGACCAGCCGGCCACTTTCGAGCCTTTGTCACTTAAAACCGTCTTGCAAAATACCCACGTAGCCGCCCCCGTCCTTTGGTCCCTGGATAAGCCGCGCCTCTGCAAATTGGTCACCACCGTCACTTCCGGCGGCGTGGTCCTGGACCGCACCGAAACCGAATTCGGCATCCGCACCGTCGCTTTCGACGCCAACAAGGGATTCCTCCTCAACGGCGCCCCTTGCGTCGTCAAAGGCACCTGCAACCACCAGGACCACGCTGGCGTCGGGGCGGCCTTGCCCGATGCCCTCCAGTACTTCCGCGTCGCCCTCCTCAAGGACATGGGCTGCAACGCCATCCGCACCTCCCACAATCCCCCCACACCGGAATTGCTCGATGCCTGCGACCACCTCGGCATGTTGGTCATGGATGAAAACCGCCTCCTTGGCAGCGACTCCCGCAACCTGGGCCGCCTGGAACGCCTCGTCCGCCGCGACCGCAATCATCCCAGCGTCTTTGTCTGGTCCCTGGCCAACGAAGAAACCGTGCAACGCACCGCCCCAGCCGGACGCATCGTCGCGACCATGGACCGCATGGTTCGCCAATTGGACCCCACCCGCCTCTGCACCGCCGCCATGAACTCCTGGTCCGCCGGCGCTCCCGACGGCATCACCCTTGGCGTTGATGTCCAGGGCTTTAATTACTTCCGCGCCGGCAACATGGACGGCTTCCACTCCAACAATCCCGCCATGCCCGCCATCGGCACCGAGGAGGCCAGTTCCTTCTACACCCGCGGAATTTACCAAAGCACGCCCCATTACCGCACCGCCTATGACACCAACGCCACCTATGGCGCCACCGCCGAACAATGGTGGAATTATTACCTCGCCCGACCCTGGGCCGGCGGCGCTTTCGTCTGGACCGGCTTTGACTATCGCGGCGAACCCACTCCCTTTCGCTGGCCCAACATAAATTCCCAATTCGGCATCATTGACACCTGCGGCTTCCCCAAGGATGTCTATTACTACTACCAATCCTGGTGGTCCGACAAAACTGTCCTCCATCTCATGCCCCATTGGAACTGGCCCGGCAAGGAAGGCCAGGACATTGACGTTCGCTGCTTTGGCAACTGCGATGAAGTTGAACTCCTCCTCAACGGAGAGAGTCTCGGCCGCAAGCCCATGCCGAAGAACTCCCACCTCCAATGGACGGTCAAATACGCGCCCGGCACGCTTTTGGCCCGCGGCTACAATGGCGGGCGCCAGGTCGCCCACGAGCAGGTCGAAACCACCGGCGCGGCCGCCGCCGTTCGTCTCTCCGCCGCCAGTCCCAACCTCCGCGCCGACGGCGAGGACCTGGCCATTGTCACGGTAAGAATAATTGACTCACAGGGCCGCCCCGTCCCCGTCGCCGACAACCTTGTTCATTTTGAACTCGCCGGCCCGGGCGCGATTATCGGCGTCGGCAACGGCGATCCCATTTCTCACGAGCCTGATGTCTTCCTTCCCGGCACCGGCTCCGACGCCGCCGACAAGCCATCCGCGCCGGCCTGGCAGCGCCACGTTTTCAACGGCCTGGCCCAGGTCATTGTGCAGTCCTCCCAAAAACCCGGCGCGATCCGGCTGGCCGCCCGCGCCGACGGCTTGGAACCGGCCACCCTTGAAATCACCGCCCAGCCCTGCACTCCGCGCCCCGCCGTGCCTTGAACAAAGAATTTGCGCGCTGGCGCGCCGCCGCCTGTTCTTGTAGTATGCCTTGCGTTTAATCTTGCGCGCGTTAGCCTTGCGCAACAGGCGGCGCGCGAGTCGCAACGCCGGTTCACGAAATGAGACTGGTAAATTGTATAATGCTATGAGGCGCATCATCCACGGTGTCACCGGCTCCATTGCCGCCTACAAGGCCGCCGAATTGACCAGCTTGCTCGTCAAGGACGGATGCGACGTTTCCGTCGTCATGACCGCCGACGCCCTCCGCTTCATCACCGCCCTGCCCTTCAAGATCCTTTCGCGGCATCCGGTCATCACGGACCTCTACGACGAAACCGAAGGATGGAAGCCCACTCACATCGAATTGGCCGACCAGGCCGACCTGCTCCTTGTCGCCCCGGCGACCGCCCACACCATCGCCCGGCTGGCCCTCGGTCTGGCCGACGACGCCTTGACCTGCATCGCCCTGGCCCTCAACCCGGATGCCCAGGTACTCATCGCCCCGGCCATGAACGGCAAAATGTGGCTCCATCCCGCCACCCAGCAAAACGTCGCCACCCTCAAGAAGCGCGGCGCCAAATTCATCGGTCCCGAAAAAGGGCTTCTTTCCTGCGGCTACGAGGGCCTGGGCCGCTTGTGGCCTTGCGCTGAAATTGCCGGCGAGGCCGCGCGCCTCCTTCGTTAAACTCGCGACGCTATGCCCTTTCCCGGCGAACAAACTTATCAGAAGCTCGCCCGTCTCTTGGTTGCGCCCACCGTCGAGCCGAGCCAGCGGGCCGTGCGCATTCAGGCCGTCGAAAAGGATGTCATCCTGCCGTTGCGCGTGCTCCTCATCGCCATTTTGGGCGGTTTCTTTTTCATGAGCCGTTGGAGCGATGTTCCGAACCAGCCGCGAGGCATCGGCCTGACCGTGTTCCAATACTACTTCTGGGTTTATCTTGTGGCCAATGTCGCGGCGGGTGCCTGCTTCATCTGGGTCCGTGAAATGAGCCTGAAGACCACGCAATGGATCAATGTCACCATCGGCGTTCTGGATGTCTTTCTCATGACCGGCCTGACTTTCATTGTGGACGGCTTCGACAGCCCTCTCTACTGGCTTTTTCTGGTCTTGATCCTGCACAACGCCCTGGCCATACCGCTGGCCTTCCCCCAAATCCTGCTCAATTTGCTGGGCATTCTGGGCTACATTACGGGCGGCGTGCTGGATCGGATTCTCATTTCCGGCGACCCTAAAACGGCCGTGGATTACATTGGCAAACTTCTTCACCTGCGGCCGGCTCTGCAAGGCAGTGGTTTCTTGCATTTGGTGGCCGGCGACCCCTCCGGCGAGACGCGCACGGAAAACCCTTACGAGCGCGTCCTCGTCCTCGTCATCTGGGCCGCCTGTTGCTATGGCATCCAGGTCCTTTTTGAAAAACAGAAACGCGCTGAGGCCGAGGCCACCGAATTCGCCGTCCGCCAGGAACGTCTTCGCACGGCCGGCCGCCTGGCCGCTGAAATCGCCCACAAAATCAAAAACCCCCTGGGCATTATCACCAACGCCGCCTTCTGCCTGCAACGCGCCGTGGACGAGGGCGAATTCGCCGTCGAGGAACAGATCCAGATCATCCGCGAGGAGGTGGGCCGGGCCGACCAGATCCTCACCGTGCTCATGGGCTACGCCCAACTGGCCGAAGGCCGCGTCGAGCGCCTGGAAGTCCCCTCCGAAATTGACGATGCCATCCTGCAAGTCTTCCCGCCCGCCGCCAAGTACGACGTCCGTGTCAATCGTTCCTACTCCTCCGACCTGCCGTCCATCCTCATGCAGCGGCAGCATCTGTCCAGCATTCTGGTCAACCTGCTCCAAAACGCCCGCGAAGCCCTCGACGGCCGCGGCGAAATCCAAGTCGCCACCCGCTATGGCGATCATGATTCCATCATCATCACCATCGCCGACAACGGCCCGGGCATCCCTCCCGACAAATTGGACAAGATTTTCGAGGCCTATTTCACCACCCGCGCCAAAGGCACCGGCCTGGGCCTCGCCATTGTCAAACATAATACCGAAATGTACGGCGGCGCCGTCAAGGTGGAATCCGAGCCTGGCAAGGGCACCCGCTTCACCCTGCAATTCCCATCCCGCATCCTGATGAAGTTAAACCCATGAGCCTCCCACTCCCTCCCATTCTCGTCGTGGACGACGAAAGGAACATGCGCCTTTCCCTTAAGTCCATTCTTCACGGAGAAGGCTATGACGTCCAGATGGTCGAATCCGCCGAAGAAGCCATCGCCGCCCTGGAAAAATTCGAGTTCCTCATGGTCATCACCGATGCCCGCCTGGGCAAGATGAGCGGCTACGAGTTCCTGGCCCAGTCCTGCAAACGCTGGCCCAACGTCCCCTTCCTCATGATCACCGCCTATGCTACTCCCAAGCTGGCGGTCGAAGCCATCAAAGCCGGGGCCATTGACTACCTGGCCAAACCGTTCGCCCCCGAAGAACTCCTCCACGCCGTCTCCCGCTGCGCCGAGCGCCACCGCCTCCTCCGCGAAAACGCCGTCCTCCGCGCCCACGCCACCGAAGCTTACCAGCTCGAACAAATCATCGGCGAATCGCCCAAAATGGTCCAGTTGCGCAAAGACATCGAGACCGTCGCCCCCACCAACGCCACCGTCCTGATCCTCGGCGAAAGCGGCACCGGCAAGGAACTGATTGCCGGCGCGCTGCACAGCCTGAGCCGCCGCTCCCAAAAGAACTACATCCGCATCAATTGCGCCGCCATCTCCGAAAACCTCCTGGAAAGCGAACTTTTCGGCCACGAAAAAGGCGCCTTCACCGGCGCCATCCGCCAAAAACTCGGCCGCGTCGAAGAAGCCGACGGCGGCACCATCTTCCTGGATGAAATCGGCGACATGAGCCGCTCCCTTCAGGCCAAGCTCCTCCGCTTCCTGGAAGACGGCTCCTTCACCCGCGTCGGCGGCAACGAGGAACTTAAAGTTGACGTCCGCCTCATCGCCGCCACCAACCGCGACATCATCGAAGCCATCCACCAGAACAATTTCCGCGAAGACCTTTACCACCGCCTCAATGTCGTCCCGTTCCATCCCCCCCCGCTCCGGGAGCGAGGCGCCGACATCGTGCTCCTGGCCGAGAATTTCCTGATCCACTACAACGGCTTCATGAACAAGCACATCCACGCCATCTCCCAACCAGCCCGTCAGAAACTCCTCGGCCACCATTGGCCCGGCAATGTCCGCGAACTCCGCAACGTCATCGAACGCGCCGTCATCCTCGAATCCTCCCAGGAAATCCAGCCCGCCTGCCTCCCCGATTTCCACCTCGAAGGCCGCTTGCGCAAATCCGAAGTCAGCCACGTTACCGGCGCGCAATCCCTGGACGAACTAATGTCCGACTTCGAACGCCAGCTCATTAACGATACCCTGGATCAAAATCGCTACAACATCTCCAAAACCTCCGAGCAACTGAAAATCAGCCGCCACGCCCTCCGCTATCGCATGCAGCGCCTGAATATCAACCTCGACGCCGCGGATGAAAACCCGCCCCCCGCCGGCAACGACGCCGCGGCCCCATGACCCCTTACAGCACAGCCATCACCCGCAAAAGCGCCTCCAATCTCGCGCTCGCCTTCGTGCTGCTGCCCAAATCCAAGCGCCAGGACATGTCGGTTCTTTACGCCTTCTGCCGCGAAGTGGACGATCTGGCCGACCAGCCTTCCGAACCTCTGCCGGCCCGCCGCGCGCGCCTGGCCCAATGGCGCCAGGAAGTCCGCCTGGCCTGCGAAGGCGCCATCCCCTCCATCCCGGTCCTCCGCGAACTCCAGCCCGTCATCGTCCGTTACCGCCTTCCCTTTTCCTGCTTCGACGAACTGATCCGCGGCGTCGAAATGGACCTGGACATCAACCGTTACCAGACCTTTCCG
>Ga0326727_10004805_pt1 | contig 39740 bp, 36 predicted proteins | sample MB2enrmetagenome_FD_207643 | JGI IMG/M metagenome (GOLD analysis project Ga0326727, IMG submission 207643) | Lab enriched peat soil microbial communities from McLean, Ithaca, NY, United States - MB29MY | ecosystem: Environmental > Terrestrial > Soil > Wetlands > Peat | place: USA: New York...
AACGAGATTGGGTTGAAATGCAAATCGGGTACCGTAATGGTTCCACTGGTCGTGCGCGGCAAAACCCTTGGCAGGATGAGTTTTCAACAGGACCTCATCATTATGAGCCCAGAGGACCATCTGAAAGTAATAGGATCGGTGAAAACCACCTCAAAAGACCGGATGGCTAAGGTGTTCATAGATAAACTGCTCTACTGCAAACTCACCGACACGCAGATTCCCCATATCGCTGTATTTCTCCATGACGTGCAGAGCGCCAACGGGAAGAATCTGGATAAACCCAAAATAAGCGAGACGTTCCTTTCAGGTCATTTCAAGGGATACACCATCAAGCTCAATCCCCTGGACGGCGTGTACTACTGCGACCTCCGACCGAAAATGAAGACGGATCCGATGCTGAAAAAACGAATTCAGTCCCTGGACATGCTTTTCTGCAAGGACATCTGGAACCTCTTGGACGCTGAACAAGGCCCGATATAGCGTAGGCATTTCCCCCACTACGTTTACAAAGGTCACCTACCCGCCTCCAACAGCCCGCTTTCTCCTCTTTCCACACAGCCACCTGACCGTTCCATGTCGGCAACACCGACTGAACATTTCCACCTGAACGCACGTCAATCATGAAGGTCGGCCCTCTGGCATAATCCTTGCCTTTGTTGGGCAAAGTTGTTAGTATATGGTATATCAAACAATGAGTTAGTGGTGGAACTGTTGAGAAAAACTACCTTTTGTTTAGCAATCATTCTACTTTGCGCATGCAACTCATGGGGTGCAAGCGCCATAGTCAAAATCAGAGAGCCTCAATTGATCCCGGCCACCCCGGCGCTCTCCCTCGCAGATTGCATCAACCTTGCGCTCAAGAATCAGCCGTCCATCCGTACGGCACAGGCTCAAGCATACGGGCAGGCGGGCGCGGTGCTGCAGTCGCAGGCAGGACTTCTCCCCGGCATATCCGCCTCCGCATCGACCGAAGTTGCCGGTGATCAACCCGGCGGACCTGTCCAGATCACATTCAGCGGCAACCAACTGATCTACGATTTCGGCGGTACTGCGGCCAAAGTCGCTGGGGCAAGACACACCGAGAGTTCCGACATTCTCAACGAATCCGCAGTTGCGGCGAACGTGGTTTTGAGCGTTAAACAGGCGTACTATACTTTTCTCGAAGACACGCACCTTGTGGACGTTTACAAGGAAAATTTGGCGGATCAGCAGGCGCACGTGGCTGAGACGCAGGCGCAGGAGGCCGCAGGCACGGCCCCACATACGAACGTCCTGACCGCTCAGGCAGCAGCGTCTTCGGCGCAGTTCGATCTTGTCACGGCACAGAATACTGCAAACATCGCTCGAATCAACCTCAACTCCGCAATGGGTGTGGATATTCGCAGTCCGATACAGATCGCCGAAACCTCCGAGCCGGAAACCCCTGTTCCGACACAAGATGACGCTGTGAACCTCGCGCTAACCCGCAGGCCCGAGATTCGACGGGACGTTCAGCAGGTTCTTGCGGCAAGAGCGGGGGTGAAGGCATCGTCGGTTGGGGATTTGCCGACCGTATCCGGGTCGGCGGACTATTCACCGAACTCCAGGACAAATGCATTCGGGCAGTCGCAATCGTCAACCCAAACTCAGGTGCTGCTGAACCTGCAATGGTCGCCAATCGATTTTGGAGCGACGCGAGGCGCGATCCAACAGGCTCGCGCACAAGTATTGACTGCCGAAGAGACTCTTTACTCCGATAAGGAAACCGTCGCGACCCAGACCGCCCAGGCGCTGCTCAATGTTACCGCAGGCGAGGCGCAGTTGGCATCGGCCAACGCGGAAGTGGCGAGCGCGCAGCAAAATTTGGATGCGGCGGTAGGCAGCTATCAGGCCGGGATTGGGATTTTCCTTTCCGTAATCGATGCCCAGGCCGCTCTGCTCAAAGCTGAAGTCGATGAATATACCGCTCGCTATGGCCTGAGCATCGCGAGAGCACAACTGCAACAAGCGACCGGAGAAGTCACGCCGTAGGCGTGCAATGATGAACGATGAATGATGAGTGATGAATACCGGAAAGGACGCAGGGGCATCAGGGCTTAGGGCGCGGATCGGAAATCGGACATACCGGCGCTCCATTCTTGCAGCCCAACGTGGCCGCATCCGCCAACTCATAACTCATCACTCATAGCTCGTCACTTCCCAAGAAGAAGGGAGGCGCGTTGGTGGAAGCGCCAAGAGAAAATATGGAGGCGGCATCCGTCCGCCTTAAAAAAGTACGCAAGCAAAGGATTACCAGCATAATTGTGATCGCTCTGGTTGCGATCATCGTTGTGGTTGGGGTGATTCTGTTTTTGCGATCCAGGAAGCAGAATCCGCTGGCCGGCATGGTTACAGCCACGGTGGGACGATCCACGATCACCCAAAAGATCTCAGCGACGGGAACCGTGGACGCTCAGACCGGCGCCCAGGTAAACATTGGATCCCAGGTAACGGGAACCATCAAAAATCTCTACGTTGACATCGGAACCAAGGTCACCGCTGGACAGGTAATCGCTGTTCTGAACTCGCCTGATGTCGAGGCACAATACAATCAGGCCGTCGCGGCGCTGAACGTCGCACAACTCGCATACGATCAGCAGGTCAGCGGCGTTGGATTCCAGCAGACCACCACATCCAGCGATATCAACAAGGCCCAGTCCGGTTTGGCTTCCGCACAGGCGACGTACAACCAGGATTACAAGACTCTAAATGCTCAGGTTCAGAGCGCCCGTGCCGCGATCAACCAGGCCCAGGCGACATACCAGAACGCCGTGACTTTCCTCAATCGCGAAAAGCAATTGCTGGCAAAGGGTTACGTGGCGACTCAGGATGTGGACAACGCTCAGACCGCAGCCAACGTGGCGCAAGCACAACTCGACTCGGCGAATCAGAACCTCCAACTGGTGCAAACCAAGACTTCCACCGCGCTTCAAACCGATCTGGCCGCCGTGCACAACGCTCAGGCCATCCTCGCTGCCGCCAAATCCGAGATCGCGCAGAATATAATCAAGAACCAGCAGGTGGCGTCGGCAAAAGCTGCGGTGAAGCAGGCTCAGGACAATGTGGCATATTGGAATGCGCAGTTCCAGAAGACGATCATTCACACCCCTATATCAGGTACGATAACCACGCTGAGCGCCCAACAGGGCGAAACCGTTGCCGCGGGACTTGCGGCGCCGACTCTCGTCACCGTAGTCAACCTCGAACGCCTTCAGGTCGATGCGTATGTTGACGAGACGGACATCGGGGGCGTGCGTCTCTCTCTGCCGGCTTCAGTCACCGTAGATGCATATCCGAATAAGACGTTCCCGGGCAGAGTGGTAAAAATAGCCGCGGGAGGAACACTTCAACAAAACGTCGTGAGTTACGACACGACCATCGCTCTTTCGAACCCCCGCGGATTGCTCAAACCGGCGATGACCGCGACGGCTACCATCATTACCGGTCAGCACACGGATGTGATCTCAGTTCCTATCGAGGCGATCAAGTACATCGGTACCACGCCGGTGGTCTATGTGGTACAGAGCGATAAAACCATTGTTCCACGGCGAGTAACGACAGGCATCTCCGACGATGTGAATACAGAGATTCTTAGCGGCGTTAAGCCGGGCGAGACGATCGTTCTGGCGGGCTATCCGCCAAACGGCCAGATGCCAAGATTCGGGCTCTTTGGCCCGGGCAGCCAGCCCAGCGGAAGACCCAGCGGCGGCGGAGCGGGTGGCCCAGGCGGAGGAGCAGGCAGAGGCGGCGGCGCACCCCGGTAGCAATACAGGGCCATTGGAACGTAGGGGAGGGCCACTGTGCCCTCCCGTTGAAACACGGCGCACAACGTAAGGTAACCACATAACATGCTCATCGAAGCTCGAGGGCTTACCAAAAGATACAAAATCGGCGACACCACACTCAACGCGCTTCGAGGCGTTGACCTGACGGTGGAAAAATCCGAGTTCATGGCGATTATGGGACCATCCGGCTCCGGCAAATCGACGCTCATGCACATACTCGGATGCCTTGACGCGCCGACCTCCGGCTCCTACATCCTTGATGGCGTGGAAATCGCCGAACTGGACGACATAGAGCTTGCACGAATAAGAAACAGCAAGATCGGGTTCGTCTTTCAGAGCTACAACTTACTCTCTCGCGCCACAGCGTTGGAGAATGTGGAGCTTCCATTGCTCTACGGCCCTCGAAAGAGCGATCCTGAAGGCAAGGCTGAGAGCGCATTGGCCAGAGTTGGCCTAGCGGACAGAGTTCATCATCGCCCAAACCAGCTCTCCGGCGGCCAACAGCAGAGAGTAGCAATCGCCCGGGCGCTGGTTGAGAGTCCGCAGATCATCCTCGCCGACGAGCCGACCGGAAACCTCGCGACCCGCCAGGGGGAGGAAATCCTCCAGATTTTTCAGGAGCTGAACGACTCCGGCATCACCGTGGTTATGGTAACCCATGAACCGGATGTGGCTCTACACGCCAAGCGAGTGATTCACGTTCGAGATGGCAGAGTGGTAAGCGATGAAGCAGTCAAGAAAAGGCTTTCGGCCGCCGAGCTTCTGGTTACTCTACCCAAGGAGGACGAATTCTGATGCGATTCGAGAGCTTAAGCGTAGCGCTCAGAAGCCTCGCAGGCAACAAGATGCGGACCGGCCTCACCATGCTGGGAATAATCATCGGCGTCGCCGCCGTCATCGCGGTTTTGGCGATCGGGCAGGGAGCCGCGCAGAGGGTCACTGCATCGATATCGTCTTTGGGGACAAACATGCTAACCATCATTCCCGGCGCGACCCGATTCGGCGGCGGATTGGCTGGCGGCGGTGCGGCGATCACCACGATGACCATGGACGACGCAGACGCGATAGCGCACAACCTATCTTCCACAGTTGCGGCGGTTGCCCCGAGCACTCGTGATGGCGTTACGCTGCGCATGGGGAACCAGAACACGCAGTCGAGCTGCATAGGATCAACCCCGGCCTATGCGCCGATCAACAATGTAACCGTTCAATCGGGCAGGTTTATCAACAATAACGATGTCAACGGCAGCCTGAAGGTCGCCATTGTCGGAACCACGGTCGTAACCAACCTTCTCGGCACTCCCACTGCCAATCCAATCGGTAAGGATATACTAATCAACCGTGTCCAGTTCACTATCATCGGCGTGCAGGCATCGAAAGGGAGCGGCGCGTTCGGGCAGGACCAGGATAATGTGGTGATTGTCCCCATCACCACGGCTCTGCGTCGGCTGTTCAACCGAAACTACATTAACGGAATCTATGTTGAGGCCAAATCTTCCGATCCGGCCCAGCAGAACCTGGTTAGCGATGAGATCAGCTCACTTCTCCGCAGGCGCCATCACCTGCTCCCGCCATTCCCCGACAACGACGATTTTTCGGTGAGGAGTCAGTCGGCGCTGCTGGCGACATCCCAAACCGTCACCGGCACACTCACCGCGCTCCTCGGCGGAGTTGCCGTCGTATCGTTGATCGTCGGCGGGATTGGGATCATGAATATCATGATCGTATCGGTGACGGAACGCACCAGGGAGATCGGGATTCGAAAAGCGGTCGGCGCGACCGGCCAGGACATCCTCATACAGTTCCTCACCGAATCGCTCGTGGTTTCGATCCTGGGCGGCGTCATCGGCGTAGCATTCGGCATCCTGGGATCATGGATCGTTGGACGAGTGTTGGGCTGGTCCACCTCGGTCACCCTGTCATCGGTGCTCCTGGCATTCCTCGTCGCGGCGGCGATCGGGATATTCTTCGGCATCTACCCGGCTCGCAAGGCTGCCGCTCTCAACCCGATTGATGCGCTCAGGTATGAGTGACGGAGAAGGCGTTGGGAGTTAGGCATTAGGGGCTGGATACCAGAGCCCACCCGCGAAAGGGTTGGCAACAAGGGGAGTTCCGCATAAAGTGTGCGAAGCGGCGGAGTTAAGTCCGGGGAATCCAGTCACTGGATACATATCCGGCGATATTGACGCGGGTTGGCGCAGCGGTTGGCCTACGGATAATCACGGCCTTCAAACGAAACGCCCATCTATCGTGGAGACAGATTTTTCGCTTCACTCAGAATGATTTTGCCCTGTCGCTCATTTTCCCCCTGCACCAAACACCCACGCCAGGTATCCAACGTAAAACACCGCACTGGCCATGAGCCACCTGGGACTGAGGCGTCCCCTGATCTTCAGGCCTATGAGGGTGAACCCGGAGGCGAGGAGCGCCATGGCTGCCGCCGCAAGGGCGGTTGGAGTCAGCTCCCACCTGGTGAAAAGGAGTCCGATGGCCGTTGGGATGCTGCTCTGGAAGACCATCGCGCCGGTGATGTTCCCAATCGCCAGCTTGTCTTTTCTGCGGCGAATCCAGATAACGGAGTTGAACTTCTCAGGCAGTTCGGTGGCTATAGGGCAGATGATCGTCGCCAGAATCAGCGGCGATGCGCCGCTTGCCAGGGCGATCCGAGAGAGATTATCGACAAAGACGTGCGCCCCTCCAACGATGAGCGCGAGAGAGATCAGTACTTGTGAGACAACCACTCGAAATCTGGGAATTCGAGCATGACGACTGATATGCAGGGGCTCCAGGTCGTGAGCGAGGTCGGCAGGCTCCGCGCATCTGAAAGTTTCGCGCACGTAATAGGCATAGGCGGCGAGGAGAAAGACTGCAGCAGCGATTTTGACCCATCGAACGTGGAAAAATCCGGCGGCGACTGCCACTGCAAAGACGATAAAGAAGGATTGAAGATCCCGCCCCACAGCCGCGGGATCTACTGAAATCGTCTGAGACCTCTTGCGCTTTGCGGCATAGTATAGTACGGCGACTCCGGTCACGAAAAACGCCAGTGTGCTCAGCATGAGCGGTGCGCCCAGGATGGCTCCGATTCCGATGGTGTCACCGGCCGAGCCGCCGGAGACTATCGCAACTATGGGAACGATTGTTTCCGGCAGAGCTGTTCCGACAGCGGCGAGGACGTTCCCCACCGGGCCTTCAGCGAGTTTGAGCTTTCGCCCGAACCACTCGATGCCGTTGGTGAAGAGCTCCGCCCCGAGGAGTATCAGCCCGAGACTCAGAAGTAGAAGTAAGACAGATAAAAGCAACTCAACCTGCTACATTGGCTAACGTGATGTTGCATATTCGATATTGGATGATTCTGTAGGGGCGCCGCTTGCTGTGCCCTTTACAGGTGAAATCACGTTTCATTGGATTTGGAGGGCACGGCAAGCATCGCTCCTATTCGACTATGCCCCGATTCGGCGTGTATCGTGTTCCTTAATTGAAGCTATGCCGACGATCATGCAAAGAGTGAGTGCTACGGCGCTGATGTAGAACGGCAGATACTGTTTCGTGATGTGCATGCCGAATATGGTCAGACCCACAGTTGCATAGAGATACGCCCCCAGCCAGGCTCCGATCACAGCCCCAATTCCCTGCGAAGTACCGAGCGTCCCGACCACTGCGCCACGAACCCTCGGAGCGGCGATATCGGATATAAGGGCCATCCATGCGGGCATCGCGAGCACGAACCCCATCCCAATGACTATACCCGCAATGGCAAACTGCCATGAAATATGCGAAAAAGCGGCGGCCCACATGCCGAGTGCTGTGAGGCTGATCCCAACTCGCACCGCAAGGGTCTTGCCCCACCGATCACCGACCCTCCCAGCCGCAAGACTGGTCAGTCCGACGCCAAGCGCAATCGGAACTATCATGGCGCCGTAACCGGTTTCGCTAAGGTGCAGTTCATCCATGGCGAAGAGCTTGATTATCGGCATGAGCAACCCGACAGCAAAAAATGCGGCGAATGAGAGGAAAATCAGGTCCGGGATCAGCTTTAGACTGATCAGGAAATCCCCCAGTTTCATATGAGACTCACTAGAATGAGCGGCGGCTGAATCTTCTTTGGACATATGTGGAGTGAAGAAGAACGCGATGATTGCAGTGAACAGAAAAAGCGCGCTTACCAGGTAAAATGATGCGATCTTGGATCCTGTGCGATCATTAGTGATGCCGCCTATGAGAGGCCCGATGGCTACCCCTGCGATATATGTGACGGTGAGCGCGCTCATCGCGGACGTCCGTTTCTCAGGCGGCACACTCCCTCCCACGGCGGCGATCAGCGTGGGCCAGATCGCGGCGGCGGCAACCCCATCGAGCGCACGAAGCGGCAGGATGGTCGAGACTGTCCGGGCCATGGTCATGCCCAGGGCTGTCATGCAGGAAATCAGCGCTCCGCCGACGATGAGCGGCCTGCGCCCAAACCTGTCGCCAAGGTGTCCCATGGGGGATTTGAGGAGGGTTTCTACCACCAGGAATGTTGCCATGATGAGGCCGAGCTGTCCCGTCAGGCCGATGGACTGGAGGTACGGTTGAATAGCGGATTGATTCATCACGCCGTAGGATAGCTCACCAATAGCGGATATGACACAGAGGTAGAAAAGCGTGTGATAAATCCGGTATAGACAAAAGTATCGGCTCAGGAACTTTTTCAATAATCTCTCCAGGGGCCATTGGCATCCCCGATCGCTCTTCGAAGCTTTTTGATTGCCTACCGGACGCCTACAAGAGGCTATGCTACGGAATACCACAGGCTCTAGCCTACGGAGACTTCTCTGCCCTCTTCTGCTGAGCGATAGATGGCATCGACAATCTTTGTCGCGATCAGTGCCTCAGATCCGGGCGACGGCACCGGATGGTTGTTCCTGATGGCATAGATGACGTCGAAAAGCTCAGCCTCGTGCCAGAGCGCTTCCGGCAGATCCGACGGCGTGACGTCAATCAGCAAACCGGCCTCTTCTCTGGAAATGTAAAATGGATTCAACTCAGCTCCCCCACGGGTTCCGAGGAGCTTGACGTCAAATACACTCTTATCGCGGATATTCGCCGCAAAACTCGATTCTATACTGAGGCTCGCGCCATTTTCAAACCGTATGAGCGCGGACGCATAATCTTCAACCGTGTAATTCGAGGAATCCCACGGACCGTAGTCGCCAGATAATCCGCTGCGATTCCCGAATTTCGTGTAGGCAGTCCCTGATGCCGTCAGCGGCCTGGGATGCCCCATGAACCAGAGCGCGAGGTCCAGGGCGTGAATCCCCATATCAATCAGCGGGCCTCCGCCCTGCTTTTCCTTATCCGTAAAGACACCCCAGTTCGGGATTCCGCGCTGTCGAAGAGCCTGGGCCGTGGCATAGTATATGTCGCCCATATCACCCTTGTCTATGACATCCTTAATTGCGCGTGCGTCCGGCCTCCAGCGCATGCAGAAGGCGACCATCAACTGTTTTCCAGCTTTTTCCGCTGCTTCGATCATCGCCGTGCCTTCAACCGCATTTCTTGCAAGGGGCTTCTCCACTATGACATGCTTGCCATTTTCGAGTGCTTGAATGGTCGGGTCGGCGTGGGCAAAATTGGGGGTGCAGATGTCAATCACGTCTATGTCGTCAAGGTTGACAAGATCTTCATAATAGGCAAACTTGTGTTTGATATCCAAGTCGGCGGCAACCTTATCCAGAACCTCCGGCCGATTGTCGCAAACTGCGACAATCTCCACATCCGGATGTTTGAGAAACGCTGGTATATGGCGCTTAACGGCAATTCCGCCAACGCCTATTATGCCGATCCTGGTTTTCATGGGAAAATACCTTGTTTACTTGGGCAGCACGTCGAAGCCTTCTATTTCAGCGGCTTCTCGGAGTCGCTTATCCAAGCACACGAATCCCTTTCCGAGGGGATCGTTGTCGGCCCAGCAAAGTGCAGATGAAAGCTGCACAGCGTCTGCCGCTCGAAGGCGGTGTGCCTCTAACATACGCACGGCTCCCAGGCGGACACGGTCAGTGGACTCGGTCTCATCGGCGTCCTCAACAATCTGCTCCGCCGTTCTTAGGAAAGCCGAAAATCCCTGGTCATCAATCCCGCCTTCGCAGCGCAGTCGGTGTAATCCCGACGCTATCTCGACTCTCGTTCCCCACCATATTACTACGTTCGGATCATCGGCCATGATCTGTTGTAACTTTTCATCGCCGGATTGTTCGGCAACAACACAGACGATCGCCGAGGAATCCCAGAACTTCATGCCCTATCCTCGCGTTCCTCGTCCATAATGCGCAGGATATCTTCACGCGAAACATTGGTGGCTGGAAGGTTCTTGAAGATTTCCATGGATACGGGACCTCTTCCAGGGCGAATTATACCACGCCTTATGAGGTCCATGCGATGGGGGTCATCGTTCTTACTTACTTCCACCGGACTCATCTTGACGACAGGTACCCCGTCCTCCGTAATCAGAACTTCCTCGCCGGATTTTACACAGTCCAAGTATTCACCTACCGAATCTATGAATACTGCAACCGCTGTAGTTCTCATCTATCTGTCCTCTCCACAAACAGTATACCATCATAGTGGTCGCCGCACCTTTAGCATGCGGATCCTATCCTAGCATTCCCCGTCCATTCTACACTCGATTTCCTTACTCAGGTTTTCATCCACCGGAACTATCCTGGCGATGGCGACCCCATCCTCCGTAATAAGAATTTCCTCGCCTGCCTTTACATATTCCAATAACTCGTTGGGAAACCTCTACACTTCTCGTGACCACAGCACATCCTCAAAACCGTTATATAACTCTAACCCTTCACCACGCCGAGGGGTCTGAGGCGGGCTACTTTGCGCGAGATGCCGGTTTCATCCGCAGTCTCCACTACGAGTGAGACATCCTTGTATGCTTCCGGGGCCTCTTCCGCCAGGGTTCCGCGGCTCGCAGCCTTTACTATGATACCTTTTTCCGCCAACTCCTGCTGGACGTCCGCGCCTTTTGATTCCTTCATCGCCGATTTGCGGCTCATCATCCGGCCTGCGCCGTGACACGTTGAGCCGAAGGTCTCGCGCATCGCCTGATCCGTCCCGGCAAGCAGGAATGAGTAGCGCCCCATGTCTCCCGGCACGAGAACGGGCTGTCCGACCTCCCGATATACCGCCGGAACGTCCGGATGACCGGGCGGGAAGGCGCGTGTAGCGCCTTTTCGGTGGACAACCACCTTGCGCTTCTTCTTATCTATCTCATGCTCTTCGATCTTCGCGATATTGTGAGCCACGTCGTAAACCTGGCTCATGCCAAGCTTATGCGGCCCGACGCCGAACACGTGCGAGAAGACCTCCCGCGTCCAGTGAGCCATAGCCTGGCGATTTGCCCAGGCATAGTTCGCGGCGCAGGCCATCGCCTGCATGTATCGCCGGCCTTCATCGGAGGTCGCGGGAGCGCACGCAAGCTGCCGATCCGGGACCTGAATTCCATACTTCTTCATCGCCGCCTGCATTACCAGGAGGTAATCGTCGCACACCTGATATCCCAGTCCTCGGGATCCGCTGTGAATCATGACGGTTATCTGTCCGGGGCCGTTAATTCCGAAAGCGCTTGCTGTATTGGAATCATATACCTCATCTACTACCTGGATTTCCAGAAAATGGTTCCCACTCCCAAGCGTGCCGACCTGCGGTCGGCCTCTTTGCATCGCTTTGTCACTAACGCACTGAGGATCGGCGGAATCGAGGCAGCCGCCTTCCTCCGTGACCTCTATATCCTCAGCCCATCCATAGCCCTGAGCGACGGCCCACTTCGCGCCTTTTTTCATCACCTCTTTGAGTTCCTTCTCATCCAGGCGAATACGCCCTGAGGAGCCGATCCCAGCCGGCACATCGGTGAACAAAGCGTTGACCAAATCCTGCATCCGAGGTGCTACTTCCTCCGCCGTCAAGTCGGTTCTCAGCATCCTGACACCACAGTTGATGTCATATCCGACCCCGCCGGGAGATACGACGCCGGTTTGGTAGTCCATGGCCGCAACCCCGCCTATCGGGAAACCATAGCCCCAGTGAATGTCCGGCATCGCCATGGATCGCATAAGGATTCCCGGCAAGCACGCCACATTGGCCACCTGTTCGGCCGCCTGATCGTTCCTAATATGCTCCATCAACTCATCGTTGGCGTAGATCATGCCATCAACGAGCATTTCCGGTTTATAGCCCTTTGGTATTCGCCAACGATCCACCCCGGCCTTTAGAATCGGCCCTTTCCACTCCTCAGCCATGTTTGTCACTCCTCTGCGCGGTGATCTCGCAGATTTCACACAACCCCGATGCATTGTGCTGAAGGGCTCCGCACCTTGCACACGGCTCCCATCCCCACGCAACTCGCAGTTTGTTCAATCGGAAGGCGACGGTCAGGAGGCGCTTGACATCATCGTACGCATTGTCCCCGGCTTTCCTCGCCAGTTCGTCGAGCGTGAGCGCCTCTTCTTCCGTGATCTTAATCTCGTCCAGGGAAATCGGTGCTTCCCTCTCCAACCTCGGGCGTGGGCGTTTCGGGAGTTTCCCCGACTTCAGTATTATATCCTTGACCACCCGCTCACCCACCTTCGCGTTCAGACGAGTCAGGATGTCGGACTTATACATGGTCAGCTCATTTGCCCAAACAGAGCTTTTTGTGGTCACGAACAGCTTCCCATCCCGAATGGATTCCGGCTGAGCCGCGGCCGCGATGGTCTTGCCCACCACCTCATTCCATGCCTGAATCACTGAAAATTCCTTTGCCCTTTTTTCCAAACCCAGAGATTTCATCATGCCGTCTATGAGCGAATTTACATTGTTGAGGGTCATTCCTGGATCACCTGCCCATCCACAACTTGAAATACCCGAGCGCTAGAGAGCATCTGGGGATCAAATGCGCGCCTCGACGCGGCGGTGAGAAGAGTCTGGCATCGCCCGCTGGTCATTTCGAATATATGCTCCCGGCGCATTTCATCGAGATCGGTCATCACATCATCCAGGAGAACGATGGGGGACTCGCCTGCCGATTCTTCCATCACCTCATACAAAGCAAGATAGAGGCTAAGCGCGATCGTCCGCTGCTGTCCCTGGGATCCGTAGATTCGAGCATCTATTCCGTTTAGCTTGAAGATAAGATCGTCCCTTTGCGGCCCCGCAAGGGTCATGCCGCGGCGAATCTCTTCTTCCTTCACTTGTGCGAGCCTGTCTCTAAAGGCCTGCGCAAGGTCGGTGGAATTAAGGTCCAGGCTGGAACTGTATTCGATCACCAACTCTTCAGAGCCGTCAGTAATTCTTGAATGAATCGAAGTAGAAAAAGATGAGATTTTATCAAGAAAGGCCAATCTCCTCTTCACTAACTCAGCGCCATGAACTGTCAACTGATCATCGAGGACATCCAACACGCTATCCGCCGATTTTCGCCTGCATAAATCCTTCAAGAATCGGTTTCTTTGCTCCAGAACCCTTCGATAATTCATCAGGAGATGGCAGTACTGAGGTTGAATCTGGCTGATTTCAAGATTGAGGAATTTTCGCCGCCTGCTGGGTTCTCCGCGCACTATCTCCTCATTATGCGGTTCGATCAATACCACGTTGACCTGCCCGATCATCTCCGCCAGCTTGGTTTGGCGAATTGTGTTTAGACCAATCTCCTTCTTGCCATTTTTGTTAAGAATTACTTCAATCTCCAAGTCGTTTTGCTGGTCTCTTATAACTTTTCCTGTCAATCTGGCATAGTCCGAACCCCAGCGTATAAGCTCAGCATCCTTGGAGGCTTTCCAGGAACGGGCTGTTGCGAGGATATAAACCGCTTCGAGCAGGCTGGTCTTTCCTTGCGCATTCCTTCCGAGAAAGATATTCAGATGCTCGTCAGGAGACAAATTAAGATCAGAATAATTCCTGAAATTCTGAACGGTGAGATTTGAGATTCGCATAGTATGCTTTCAGAGTCAACGCTGAGTTATCCACCGGAATCCGAAAACATAGATAGATTGCAGTCCGGTTTGTATTTATTATACAGCATGTGGATAATGTTGATAACTCAGTGTTCGCAGGCACGAAAGCATCCGTTTTCACGCTCAAATCCGCCTTATCAACAGTGTTGATAACTTGTTGGAGTTGAGGATTGACAAAGGATGCTTTCAACAGATGAGATAGTGAATTCCCATGGACTCAGGTTATCCACAATTCGATGCCAGCGCTTATCAACATAGCGTGTGCATATCCGACAAGTGAGGGAAAGGATCAAAACCGCCCATTCTTCAGGCTTTCTTGGAGGCTTTCGATTTTGTCCTTTAACTGAGGGTCGTCCTTCATTAGAGTCTTGATCCTGCTGCACGCGTGAACGACCGTTGCATGGTCTCTCCCGCCCAGCGCCTGTCCTATGGCGGCGAGAGAAGCTTTCGTTGCCTCTCTGCACAAGTGCATTGCTACATGTCTGGCCAGCACGAGGTCCTTGAGCCGCTTGTCGCCCTTGATGTCCTCAACGGATACCGAAAAAGCGATGGCGACAGCTCGAACCACAGCTTCAGGGGTGAGTTCGGAGCATTTCTTTTCCATTATATGACGATGCAGGACATCGGCGGCAAGTTCTTCGGAGAGGGGAACCTTCATCAACGAGCTGTATGCAAGAAGCGTGATGAGCGCTCCTTCCAGTGCACGAATGCTGGTGGGAATCAGGTTGGCAATGAATTCCAGGACCTTGTAGTCAACCTGCATATTCTCTCTAATGGCTTTGTTTTGCAGGATCGCGATTCGGGTTTCCAGATCCGGCGGGGCTATGTCCACCACAAGCCCACTTTCGAAGCGCGAGCGCAGTCGTTCATCGAAACGTATGAGTTCAGCAGGCGAACAGTCGCTTGAAAGAAATATCTGCTTGTTTAGCTGGTATAGCGAGTTGAAAGTGTGAAAGAACTCCTCCTTGGTGTGCTCTCCTCTCGCCAGGAACTGAACATCGTCGATAAGCCAGACATCGATACTCCTGTACTTATGCCGAAAATCTTCCGATTTCTTTGCGATGATGGCATTCACGTATTGAGAGGTGAAAACCTCGCCGGAAACGTATGCCACCTGCAATTCCGGGTGGTTCTCCAGCACAAGCTGACCAACCGCCTGAAGGAGATGAGTCTTGCCGAGCCCGGAGCCTCCGTAAAGGAAGAACGGGTTATAAACCTGGCCCGGACGTTCCGCCGCCGATTTGGCTGCTGCATGAGCAAGACGATTGCAGTGCCCGACCACAAAGCTGGAGAAGTTGTATTTTTCGTTGAGTTGAAGCGAAAACGCGCTCAAGTTTCTCTTTGGTCTCGTCGGTTCCTTTGCTTCAGATGGTCTGGACTTGTGCTGCTCGCTCTTCGGCGCAATGCAGAAGGAAAGCTGCAACTGGCAGCCCACGGCCGATTCCAATGCCGCCTTTATCATGTCCGCATACTTATCGAGAAAGATTTTTGCCAGTTCGCTGGATGCCCCAATTATTGCAGCAGTTCCATCCAACGATAGAGGTTTGGCAGTCTTGAAGAAACTTTCGAAGCTGGGCCGGTTGATTTCGGCCTCGAGGAGCTTCAGCGTAGTCTCCCAAGCCTTCTCGAGGGCCACAAGCGAACCGGATTCTCCTAAACTAAGCTGCTGATTCAACGGATGCCTCCGGCTGCCTGGGAGAGGCAGAAGATATGATCACCAATTATAGCAAAAGCCCGGCTTTCCAGCAAACACTTTTTTAACCTATTTCTTGCCGGAAAAACATGCTGTCGGAAAGGGGAGTTGGAGCATGAAAAGCAGGTCAGCTTGTCCATTCGCCGGTTTTTTGTCTTTCGCTTGACAAAAAAACCATTCTTTGATAAGATATAAAGTGGTTGATAGTTAATACTGCTGAGCTTGATATGAATAAGGCCCCGGAAGGAGTGATTGTAATGTTTGAAGGTGGTTATCCAATCGTCGCACTGCAAGTTCCTGCAAGGCTATCACAATCTCAAAAAGTGAGAAAGGTCATTTCGCATCTGGCCGAGGCTGCGCTGCGAGACCCGATTCTTGTTACGGAAATGGAAGTGGCAGTCGGCGAGGCATTCAGCAATGCCGTCAAATATGGTGATCGCCGGACCGCGATATCCTTCAAGCTGGAATCCGGTAAGGGCAACAGCCTGGCGGTCAGGATGGCATACGGTGGGAAACCGTTCGATACTACGGTGACCTATCCCTTAGACGTTCTCGAAGGTAAGGGTGGCTTGGGCCGCTATATCATGACTCGGGTTCTCGACCGCATGGAATACCGATTTGGCGCAGGCGGCATGACAACTCTGTGCATGAGAAAGAGCCGAAAAAGTAGATCTTGACCTGTTGTTGGAAGTATTACGTGGAGGCGCTGGGACCAATGCCCGTGGATCTGTATCTCAGCAAGAACAGGAGGGTTTTTAAAGCCGCTCACCCCTATATTTGACCATGGCGTCCGCGAATTCCTCCTTTTTTACCTCAGTTCACAATAATTTCTCAAAAACTTCACACTTTGTTCGTAATGATTTCGATGCAAACTGCGTCTCTATAGATGAGGTATTGACGCCTATGGTACGTACGACCTTGCGTCAATGCTTGCAAACGGCCACGTCTAAAAATAACAATGGAATGCCCATCGACTGGGAGGTTGGGGCATCGAACGACCGTCTTGGTTTGTAAAGAGGGCGAAATAGTAACGCCCGAAAGCTGTATGCACAAAAGCCCGGGGAACGAGAGGTCTCATCAAAGACTTGACGTGCGCAGTATATTGGAGGAAGGAATCATGATTAAACAGAAGGCGCAAATTGCGCTTATCGCAATTATTACCATATTGATGTGTTTGATGGTCGCTCCCACTCAGGCACAGCAGGTCAAGTGGAGCAATCTATACATCATCGACAGCAATGCCGGGGCCGGAGTGTTCAGCTCACTGGCTGTCGATACGACCAACAGCGTCAGCGTGTGCTACGTTAACGCGGTGACCGGGAATGCAATGAGTACCTTCAGTCAAACTGGATGGGCGCATAATACAATCTCTGTTATCGATTCGAACAGTAACACGGCCGTGGTTACCGATAACACAGGCACCTCTTACGATTTATTTACTTCCGGCGGAGATTTGACGGAAGCCTACGGCGCTTACAATCAGATACCGACTGTGTCTCAGATTCTCTACAACTCAAACGTAGTCTCCGGAGAAGTGGGAAGCCTGGGACTCATCGGCGCAGGACAGTTGGCGCTGGCTTATCTGAATGGAAATGATCTGATTTACAGCTTGATAAGCGGGTATCAGATGCAGGCTGCTCTGCAATTGACTACCGACGCCCAGGGCGGAATGAGAAACGTCTCAATGGTAATGGATGCATCCGGACTACCGCACATAGCATACTACACTACCAATGGCACGCTGAAATATGAGTATGAGGACGCCGGCGCAGCTTGGCACACTCAGATTGTGGATAACACTCCGGGTCATGACGTTGGTCAATTCAATTCCATTGGGATAGATTCCAAGGGCATCGTTTCCATCTCATATTACGATGCGACTACAGATTCCCTTGATGTAGCCCAGCAGTACAATGGCGGCTGGACTCTAAAAACGGTACCCACGCTAGGCGGAGGGGCAGGTCAGTATTCCTCTCTGGTGGTCAATCCGACTACCGACAATCTCTATGTTGCCTATTATGACGATCAGAACCACGACCTTCGGCTGGCAACCTATAATGCGGCGCTGAAAACGTGGAGCGACACACTGGTGGATGGTCTTACGGGATACAACATCGGCCAGGACGCCAATCTCGGCACATCCGATATGCAGAACTTCTTCGTCAGCTACGTTTCTTCATCCGGAACCACCGGATCCCAGTTGAAAGTGGCTGCCGGATCCGTTCCTGAACCGACTAGCCTGTTCGCTCTGGGCGGTGGCCTCGCGGGCATAATCGGTCTTCTGCGAAGGCGCAGGGCGTAAGTCACAATAGTCACAATTAGTTAACGAAAGGGGTGGCTTGCATAGTCACCCCTTTTTGTGCTGTTTAGCCTCAACTCCTCAAGTTCCGTCCCTGCAAATCAGCCTAATATCTCCTATCGTCAGTACTACAACCCCTTGTGTATTAACAATTCAGGCAAAATAAATACACAATTTGGGCTTAAATTTGTTTACAGGCGGTTACTTTGACATAAATGCGGGTAACACTATTCGGGGAGGTGCATAATCATGCAAAAAACGATTCTAGCTGTTACGCTTTGTTTTGTCAGCATCCTGGCGCCTGCAATGACTGTGTGGGCGGATTCAGTGAACGTCTGGACGGTGGCGCCGGTCGCGATCACAGGGGAGTTCAGTCCAGTACAGGTGGACTCGTCGGGTCAGGCACATATCGCCATTTACGATGGCGTTGGTCAATGCCTGAAGTACGCATTTGGATCAGGTTCATCCTGGTCTTTTCAAACTATCGACTCCTGTTGCGGGGTAGGCAGAGATGCCGCTCTTTCAATTGAGCCGAATGGAAGAACCGATATCGTTTACTGCGACGGCGCGAATGACGATCTCAAACAGGCATGGTCAACCGGATCAGGATGGAACGTAGGAACGATACCGGGCAGTCAGGACTGCAGCTTTTCAGGTGGATTGTGCGATGATCCGGTCAGAGGCGTCCTAATGATGGCGCTTTTCGGAAACACGTCCGCACTGAATCACCTGATGCTGCTGTGGCAGCAGAGCGGTTATGCCTGGGCAGGGCCTGAAACCGTTGATCCGACAAACGGAATGGGTGTGACTTCTTCTCTGGCATTCGATCCGAGGGGCAATCCACAGGTCGCCTACACCAGTTCTGACGGCATTCTGCGTGTTGCCTACATCAGCAATGGAAGCTGGTCACAGTACTCATTTAGTTCACCCATCCATGCTACAGGCAGGGTGCAGATGGCGCTGGACTCTCAAACCGGAGATCCCAGGATCGCCTATTATGATCCCACCGGCGGCGGGAGCATTAACGTGGCCTGTTATGACAATGGGTCATGGCAAGTGACGCCAATTACAACCACTAACGCTAGCCAGAACTTCTCTATGGCCTATGATCCATGCACGGATGGTTATGCGGTCTGCTATTGGGACCAGACTGACGGTACGCTCAGAGTTGCGGGACGGACCGGTTATAACGGGATGTATTCCAACTTCGACATGCTGGTCGATGGCGGAATAACCGGAGGGGTCAAGGACGATGTAGGTTTGAATCCTTATATAACTCTGGTTGCAGACAATGAGTATATGGTCAGCTATGATGACTCCACTGGCGGGTTGCTGAAGGTCGCCGAGATAACTAAAGATTCCCCTCTGGCACCTGTCCCGGAACCGAGCGGATTCCTGATTCTGTTTAGCGGTGCTGCTGTGGCCCTGGCTGTCTGTCAACGCGCTAAACGAAACTAAGAAAAACAGGCTTTCATGCCCACCGACAGAGCACCCGCAAACCGCACCGGCCAACCCCTCCGGTGCGGTTTGTGTTGTATGGCGAGTTAAAAAGAGGCGTAACAGAGTAGCAGGAGCATTAGAAGTAGAATTCCTGAAACACTTCCTGCTCCCCATACTCTACGATCAGGTCTAGAACGAGAATCCCGTTTGCTGTAGCTCGGACGCCAGGCCCCTGATGTCATCCCAGAATGGGTCTTTGGGGCTGGACAACTCCATCGCCTTTTTTGCCATGGTGGACGCTTCGTGAATCTTCTTTAAGTTTACGAAGGCTTTCGCGATGCTGAAATATATTGCAGCGGAGTCCGGCTGGATTAGAAGCGCGTTCTTGAGCCATGGGAGGGCTTTCGAAGCATTGCCCGTGGCCATGTAAGCGTTCCCAAGCGAGAACAACGCATCAACATCTTCCGGATCCATCTCCACAGCCGTTCTTAGCAAGTCGATCATGCTCCTGCGCCGCTCCCTCGCCTGGCCCATGTGTTTCAAATAGCTTCCCATCGCAGCCTGGCCCATGGCGGTGTAAACGCCCGGGTATTCAGGGTCGCGTTCGGCAAGGATTTCGAACTGTTCGACCGCCTCATCGCAATTGTCCTGAAGGGCAAGCGTAAGCGCATAGTTGAAGCGCCCGCTGAAATGGTTTGGATGAAGTGCTATGCACTCACCCAGCATGCCCGCGGCCTTATCGAAATGACCGATCGACATTGCTTTCATTCCATGCTTGAAATAAGCATCCGCATCCAGATTACGCGGACTGCCGCACACCAGGCAGGATTCCGAACTCTCAACGGAGATGTTATCGCATTTTAGACAGTACAACTTAACTCACCTCTAATCAGTCCCAATCCAGATCCACGACCACCGGATAGTGATCCGATGCGTCTGTAATGGGCACGTCATACGATTTGACCCCAAACCTGAGGTCGGCGAATATGTAATCGATGCGCTTGTTGCCCGAGCAGCCAAAGGTAGGCAATTGTGACTTCCCGGCCTCCAGTGCGCAGTCTCGCAGGGCGATATCGTCCAGGAGGTTTGCGATCGTCTGAGATCCGGTGATGTCGTTGAAGTCACCGCAGAGCGCCTTCGGAGTGCTGATCTGCTGCGCGATCTTGCGGACACCCTCGGATTGACTGACTCGCTCCTTCTCATCGGTTGAGAGATGTGCATTCAGTATCACGACCTCCTGGCCGTCGATCCGGGTGAGCATCTCCAACACGCCTCGCGGCTCTCCGTCGCCTGGGAGACGATGAAATCTGCAATGCAGCGTTCCCGATTTTGCCACGATGCAGTTGCCGAACCCACCCGGACCGATCGTTCGAAGACGTTGGAATGCGGATTCCATGCCCAGCCTGGTTCCAAGATATTTGGGCTGATTGGGAAGCCAGCCCCCAACAGTGTGCTGTGCAACCTCCTGCAGGCAGACGATATCCGGCGAAAGAGTCGCGAGAGTTTCGCCGATCCGACGGATAGACATGATCCCATCTACTCCAACCCCCGCCCTGATGTTGTAGGTAACTACTCTAAACATCTGCTGCTCCCAGATCTTCGGCCCCCTGCGCACGCGTACACCGGGCAATCCGATGCGCGCAGGGAACCGCGTACTCTCTTTTATCCCCGGCACGGCTAAATGAAACAGCCCTCCTCCCAGCCATCCCTGTTTGTTGCATCAGGCACGCTCTTTTTCGAGCTTCTTGAACCATTCCATGAGCGTATCCATTTGGACAACCGGGTGTGTTTCCACGTTCATGCGGTCCAGGATGGTGTCTCCGAGCAGGCCCATGACTTCCTCGGCGCTGTCAACGTTCACGACAAAAAAACCACCCCTGCCGTCTGCAAAGATGCCGCTTGATTCCACTTTCCCGGATTCCATAATCTTTCCAAACTGACCTCCCAGGGCCTTTTGAAGACGCGCAACCTCATCCTCTTTGTGAATGGACTCGAAGACCTGCGCGATGATAAGCATTCTCATCTCTTTCATACCTCCGGAAAACGATATTGGATATTAGATTTTGGACATTGGATAGGGAGCGGAATCGCCTCGACTTGCCGTCTCGCATTACATCGGCTATGCAAGCGGGGAATCCGATTTGTATGCCATACGATGGGATCGATACGGTTACCAATCTAACATCTGATATCCAACACCCAAGATCGAGATTATCTTGACATATTTTTCCCTTCAGGACTCGGTGCGAAAACATGGAGGGATATTGTGATATAATGCTTGCATGCAAACCAGATTGGAACACGATCTCTTGGGTCCGCTCGAAGTGCCTGCCGACGCGTACTACGGCATACACTCGCTCCGGGCTGAGCAGAATTTTCGGCTGCTCGGGACAGGAATTCATCCGCGGCTGATCAAGTCGCTCGCTTTGGTCAAGAAGGCCTGTGCGATGGCCAATATAAGGACCGGTTACCTGGAGGAACGCATCGGAAACGCGATTATCTCGGCATGCGACGAAATCGCCGGAGGGTCGCTGCACGACCAGTTCATTACCGACGCCCTGCAAGGCGGCGCCGGAACCTCCATGAACATGAACGCTAACGAGGTGATCGCGAACAGGGCGATCGAGCTTCTGGGCGGCGACAAGGGCGACTATAGCGTCGTGAATCCTCTGGATCACGTAAACTGCTCACAGTCCACAAACGATGTTGTGCCGACCGCCGTCAAGTTGACGGCAATCCTCCTGCTCTCAGGCGCAAGTCAGGCCATGGCTCGTCTGCAGGGGTCGCTTCAGGAGAAGGAAAAGGAATTTGCCGATGTGCTCAAGGTCGGGCGCACGGAAACTCAGGATGCTGTGCCCATCACGCTCGGCCAGGAGTTCTCCGCCTGGGCGCAGGCCGTTCAGCGAGACTGGTGGCGTTTGTATAAGGTGGAGGAGCGGCTGAGGCAGGTAAACCTCGGCGGTACGGCGGTTGGGACCGGGTTGAACGCCGACCGACGATACGTTTTTACCGTTGTTGAGACTCTTCGGGATCTAACTGGGATCGGGCTTGCGCGAGCCGAAAACATGATCGATTCCACGCAGAACCTGGATATGTTCGTGGAAGTCTCGGGGATGCTGAAAGCTGCCGCTACCGATCTGGCGAAGATATCGGCGGATTTGCGGCTTCTCTCTTCCGGCCCGAGGGCCGGTTTGCAGGAGATTCACCTGCCCGAGTTGCAGGCCGGTTCATCTATTATGCCGGGCAAGGTGAATCCGGTTGCGACAGAGGCGGTAAGTCAGGCGGCATTCCAAATAATGGCGAACGATTCGGCGATAACGCTCTGCGCGATGAACGGCCAGCTAGAGCTGAACGCTTTTATACCGGCGCTCGCCCACAATCTATTCCAGTCCCTCGATCTGCTGACGGCTGCCGGGAATCTCCTGGCCGAAAAGTGCGTTAAAGGAATCACAGCGGATGAGGCGCACTGCGAAGAACTGTTGGAGCGCAGTTTCACCCTGGTTACCGCCCTGGCTCCTTACATCGGCTATGACGAGGCGTCGAACCTCGCACGTGAGGCTGCGACCACGGGAAAGACCATCCGGGAGTTGGCGATCCAGGCCGGGTTCTTCAAGCCGGAGGAACTCGAAATCATTCTCAGCCCTCGCGAAATGACCCATCCGGGCATCGCCGGTCTTGGGAAAGAAGGAGTAATGGAGTAAGGGAGTATGCGGTCCGGATATCTTCTACTCCCTCCCCTGATTTACTGTTACTCCTTTGCACGTAATAGTGCTTCAAGCACTTCCTCAGTCGAGCGCACCCTGCCTATGCGTGGGAAGATATTTTGGAATGTGAACGCATGGGCATCAGCGCTTCTACTAGCCATCGCATCCTCCACGAACACCTGCTCGTAACCGCGCTCATATGCATCCCGTGCAGTTGATTCGCAACCGTAGTTTGTGGAGATTCCGCCCAGAACAATCGTCTTGATTCCCCGTCGTCGAAGCTGTAGATCCAGGTCTGTTCCGTAGAAAGCGCCCCACTGCCGCTTGGTGATAACCACGTCTCCCTCACGCGGCCCGAGTTCCGGCACGATCTCCGACCAATTGGCCGGCATCTGGCCCGAGGTATTCCACGCGGGCGCGTCCACCTGGACATTCAGGCGCTCCTTTGGATCATGAAAGTCCACATGCACGAGAATGACCGTTCCTCCAAGTTCCCTTAAACGATCTGCGAGGCGCACAGCGTTCTTCACAACCTCTGGTCCGGGTCGCGGTTCAGTAGGATTTCCGGCAATTCCCTGCTGAAGATCTATCAGCACCAGGGCGGTAGTTTGGGGATTGAGCGTGATCGGATCCATGAGTGATTCCTTCCTTTGCTTTGTTTCGTTTCTTGAAGATACCCAAAGTGAATGTTCTTGAGGCGGTCCGCGGAGATCGGGGCAAAAAACGGGCTCCGATGCCCATCCAGCACCGGAGCCTGACATTTGATGACGATGTTATCGCCCGAAAACTCTATTTTCTTCTGCGCAAGCCAAGTCCTAGTCCGGCAATTGCACTGAAGAGAGTGACTATCGAAGCCGGTTCCGGAACCGACTCAACCTTCACGGGAGTCGTGGACAGAGTGGGCGATACAAAGAGGCTGCTCAAGACATTTGTGTTGACCGGATTTGCCGTAACCGCGGGAGCAATGTTTTGCGCGCTATTGGAATTGAACGCCCAAGCCGGCGTGTTCAAGTTTGCCGGGACCGTATAGTTGCCCGAGGTAACAGTGCTTTGGGATGCGTCAGATGTGTTTGACGCGTTCCATCCGGAGCCTGACTGTTCGGAGGCATCGGGGTCATTGGATGAGAAAGCGGGAACATTCTTCGGTGAATAGGCTGTCGCCAATGTTCCGGCATCCGATGAGCCAATCAGCGCACTAGCAATTGAATGAAAGTTTGAACCCGTGACATTGGCGCCTGGGATTATGCCGGTAGTCGCAAGAGGCATCTCGAAAGAGTCGCCGGCTGCCAGATGGGCAAGCGCATCCTGCACGGTCGCATCTTTGGTGGTTCTGGATTCTGCCTGCAGAGCACTGACTGAATGTCCGGAGAGATATGTTGAAATCTTGGCATCCTCAAGTGCATTGACGAGTGAGTTCACATCAAAGATGGCGCTGAGATTTGTGAGGTCCGGTATTCCCCCGTCATTTGTTGAGCCGGCATCGCTGACGATATCCAGTGATACTACTGGCAAATCGGCCAACGGGTCGTTCACCGAAATCACACCAGGGTCCAGGGTAGGCGCATCAAGACTTAAGTCGGCATCATTGATCCAGCCTAAAGTTCCCTTGCCCAGCACCTTTGACAATATAGATTTGGTGGGTGTGCCGGAGAGTGTTTTGCCTGCAACGGATAGTGAATCTGCAGCCGAAAACACGCCAAGAGCACTGTTATTCCATCCGGGGACGGAGCCTGCCGCCATCGATGTCCCTACACAGGCCAAGACGCCTAGGCCAGCCGCGAACCGCTTTGAAATTGTAATAATTGCTTTCATTCCTTAACCCTCTTCATGTGTTGTGCATGAGCTTGAGCCCATGCTTGTAGTGCTTATGTCTCCCAGCTCAACCTTAAGAGACAGCGGATTACTCTGTACATCAGCCACAAGCACTTACCCGAACAGACTTATGTTCAACACCATGCGCCAAAATTCCTTCTTTTTCATAAATTTTTTCTTGATTTTTTTTTCGGCGTGAGCAATTGATGATTATTTCTTTCGCCTTCTGAACTTGGTCGGGCAATATGTTATAATCTCACAGTAGCGGAATCGGCTGTAAGTAATCGGAAAAAAGGGCGACAGGCAGGCACAATGAGCATGAACAATACACCATCCGGAGATCGGATGCATATTTCCATATTCGGCAGGCGCAATGCCGGGAAATCCAGTGTAATTAATACATTGACAGGACAGAAACTTGCGATTGTCTCCGATGTGCCCGGCACAACGACCGATCCGGTTACCAAGGCCATGGAGATTCTACCCATCGGTCCGGTTGTTGTAACGGATACCGCCGGACTCGATGATGTCGGCGCTCTCGGACAACTTAGGGTTGAAAAGGCCCTCCGAGTGCTGGAGAAGACCGATCTGGCCATCCTCGTGATCGAGGCAGGATCATCCCCAAACCATTGGGACGACCGACTTGCCGATCTCGTGAAGGAGCGGGGAATCCCGCTGGTGGTTGTTGCAAACAAGATTGATGCGAACCCGGGCAGCACGGTCATCGGAGCCTGGGCGAAGGAGCGCGGACTGCCGTTTGTCGCTGTTTCCGCGCTTTCCGGCGAGAATATCGAAGGGCTGAAAAGCATCCTCATCGCCAATGCGCCTGAGGGTTTCACGGAACCGACCATCATCGGCGATCTGATTAATCCCGGCGATATTGTTGTCCTCGTTGTACCTATCGACAAGGCGGCGCCGAAGGGACGGCTGATCCTCCCGCAGGTTATGACCCTCCGCGATGCGCTGGACAACGATGCCTGCGCTTTGGTGGTGAAGGAGCGCGAGCTGAAGAGCGCCCTTGAGACACTGAATCGAAAGCCGAAGATCGTCGTCACGGATTCCCAGGCATTCCTGAAGGTCGCAGCCGATACTCCGCGCGACATCCCGCTGACGAGCTTCTCCATCCTCATGGCACGCTATAAAGGCGATTTAAACGGTTTTGTGGAAGGCGCAAAGGCTCTGAGCAAGTTGAAGGTGGGAGATCGAGTTCTGATCGCAGAGGGCTGCACGCACCACAAGCAGGGCGATGACATCGGTTCCGTGCAGATTCCCCGCTGGCTAAGGCAGACGGTCGGGGGCGACCTGGAGTTCGGGTTTAGCTCCGGAACCGAGTTCCCGGCGGACGTGGATACCTACAAACTGATTATACACTGCGGCTCATGCATGCTGAATCGAAGGGAAATGGTCTATAGGCAGCAAACAGCTAAGACAGCGGGCATTCCCATGACAAACTACGGGATCACGCTTGCCTATGTCCATGGAATTCTCGATCGGGCGCTGGAGCCGTTCCCCTTCGCCCGCATGATCTGGGAAGAATCCCTCGCCCCATCCCCCAAACCGAGGATCCGCAAGAGAAGCAGGTAGCCGTTAGCGGTTAGCTCGGAATGGACTCGCCCCAATGACTGCGCCGGGCTTGACACGCTTCACTCATACCACGCGCGGGTATATCTGTTCCGAATTCCTTTTTGACTTCTATTTCTAGATTCTGTCCACGGGAGGAAATGCCATGTACGGTCGGCATCAACAGGGTGAGTGCGCTTGCTGCTCGCATCTGAGCGCCGAGCAGTTTCACGTGATGCGAGAGAAGGGCACGGAGCCTGCATTCAATAACAAGTACTGGGATAATCACCGCTCAGGAATATATCGCTGTGCGTGCTGCGAACAGGCGCTTTTCAGCTCAGATACCAAATTCGACTCCGAGACCGGCTGGCCGAGTTTCTGGGAGCCTATCGATCAGGACAATATTGATATTCTAATGGACCACAGCCAGGGGATGACTCGAACAGAGGTGATTTGCGGCAACTGCAAATCACACCTCGGACACGTTTTCAACGACGGGCCACCTCCAACCGGCCTCCGGTTCTGCATGAATTCGGCGTCGCTTGATTTCGAGGAGCAGAAGGAGGTCGATCAGCCGTTTTCGCCCAACACCCCGATACTCTGAAAGCCGGAGTATGGGGAATCAGGGGTCTCCTGCTGTAAGGTCAAAAGTGATATTCCACTGTTGGGCTCCGAAGTGCCGCTTCGCTCTGCTACCGAAGTATCGTGTTAGCTATGACTTGCTTTCTCGGTTCTTCGGTAACAGAGACCACCTCTGGTGGTCGCCGCTGACGGAGCTAAGTTCGGTGTGTTGTGACCTCTCATCGGTATGAATCTTCTTCACCAACTCTTTTGTCCGGTTTTCTCACCCCCACCCCCAAATTCATGAAGGTAAAACAGAGCCATTTGCAGAATAGTGGATGTGAATATCAAATTCCTGGAGTGTAAATGCAAAATACCATCAACGTATTGCAAACGGCGCTGGAATTGGAGCGTCGGGGGCGGGAATTCTATTTCGATTCCGCCGACAAGGTGCGCGATCCGGTGATCAAATCGGCCTTGATGTCGCTTGCTCATGATGAAGACGAGCACGCGGCGATGATATCGCGCTTCTGCGAAGCTATGGAGCACGGCAGGGATTTGTCGGATTCACAGGCATCGCAGGTTCCTCATGATGCACTCGCGAGAATACAAGCGGTGATAGACCAAACGGGGTCGAAAATATCAGCGGATGCAGGATTCCGGGAGGTTTATGAGACCGCCTCTGCCCTGGAGCGCCGGTCGGTTGATTTCTACAGAGAGCAGGCGGAATCCGCAAGCGATCCGGGAGCAAAAAAGTTCTACGGTTTCCTGGTCACGCTGGAGACCATCCACATGGACGTTCTGCAATCCCTGCTGGAATCCATAATTGCCATTGAAGAAGAAACTCACTGATTCTTAGGGGAACCAGCCATGATCCAGTCTGGATTCCGGCCCTTAATCCTGAATCCTAAATCCTATTTTCTGGGGATCAATAATGAAAGCGACGATCTACGACGGTTTCGATAATCATGACGCTGATTGCCGGCAACTTATACAAGCGGTCACCGCCCAACTTGAAGAAGCGGGATACGAAATCGACTTTCTAACGCTCAAGGATATGAAGATCGGATACTGCACCGGCTGTTTTGGATGCTGGATCAAGACGCCTGGGGTCTGCGTACTGAACGACGAGGGCAGGGCCATCGCCAAATCCGGCATCGAGAGCGATCTCGTGGTGGCACTAACGCCGGTCACGTTCGGAGGCTACTCATCCTCGCTCAAGAAGGCCCTGGATCGATGGGCGCCTAACCTTTCGCCGTTCTTCGAGACAAGGGGCGGCGAGATTCACCATAAGCGCCGATACGATCATTACGCGGATACTGCGATAATCGGCCTCTTGAGATCGCCGGATGACGAGGCTGAAAAGGTCTTTGAATCGCTCGCCGCCAGGAACAAACTCAATTTCTTCGGGCGCATGTTTGCCGGCGGGGTGGTGACCGCAGGAGATGATCTGCCGGCTCAGGTCGGCGCGCTCCTCGGTCAGGTTTTGAAGGCGGGGGTGGAAAAATGAGCGAAGGCAAGAAGGTTCTCCTGATAGTCGGCAGCCCGAAAGGCAAAAACAGCACGAGTGAATCCCTCGGTCTTTACCTGCTTGATCGCTTGAGAGAGAGCGGCATGACAACCGAGGTGGAGTATATATATCCCGCCGTGCGAAAGGAAAACAATCTCGATAAGCTCGTCATAGCGACGGACTGCGCCGACCTCATCGTTCTCTCTTTTCCACTTTACGTGGACAGCATCCCCGCAGGCACGATTCGCGCATTGGAGGCGATAGCGGAGCATCGAAAGAGCGCCCCGGTGTCGGGGCAGAAGTTCGCCGCCATCTGTCAGAGCGGGTTCCCGGAAGCGCTCCACAACAAGATCGCGGTTGAAATATGCCGGCTGTTTGCCCGTGATGCGGACATGGAGTGGATGGGCGCTCTCACGCTTGGAGGCGGTGGGGTGGTCAGTGGAAAGCCGCTGAAAGAAGCGGGAGGGATGGTTCGGAACGTAATCAAAGCCCTCGATCTGGCCGCCGCCGATCTCGCGACCGGCAGTTCGATCTCCGAAGAAGCGCGCTCCGTGATGTCTCAACCCCTGATGCCCAAATGGCTCTACATGTCCATGGGCAACCTCGGCTGGTATATCCAGGCCGCGCAGAACAAGGTCCTCTTCAAACTCAACGCCCGGGCGGAATAGGGACATAGGTGCATAGGGGCCTAAGTATGGGAACCCGGGCGTCCCGCCCGCTCCTCTTGATGTCGCCGGATATGTATCCGGTGACCGGATTCCCCGGACTTAAGTCGGTCCGTTGACGCTTTGGAAAGCATCCCACGGTCTCTGCGTCACGGCCCACGATAATTGGGAGCTTCGGTAGCGCCGCTTCGCTTTGCTTCCGAAGCATCGAGTTTGTGTTTGTTGGGATCCTTACTCCTACCTGATGTCCCGCCGGAGGTTCGACATCCGCCAACACCCGGTGGTATAATCAGGGCGGAGGGCATGTATCATGAGCGTGAAGAAAGTTGTATCTGTCAGTCTGGGTTCGCACAGAGGAGACAAATCCGTCACCGCCAATATCCTGGGGCATGATTTTGAGATTTCCCGGGTCGGCACCAACGGCAGTTTCGAGGAGTTCGCCAAGCTCGTCCGCGAGCTTGACGGCAACGTGGATGCGATCAGCCTGGGCGGCATCGATCTTTATCTCTATGCGGACGGACGGCGATATACTATCCGGGACGCCGCCAAACTTGCCTCCAACGCGAAAAAGACCTCCGTCGTTGACGGCAGCGGAATCAAGAACACCATCGAGCGAGAGACCATCGACTGGATTCAGCGCAAGGGCCTGATAGATTTCCCCAACAAGAATATCCTCGTCGTGTCAGGAGTGGATCGGTTCGGAATGGCGGAGTCGGTCGCGAATCTCACCAACCGAGTTATATTCGGCGACATGATGTTCAGCATCGGAATACCCCACCCCATCCGCTCGCTGAGCGAACTCAGGCTCCTGGCAAGGACGCTGCTCCCCATCATCTGCGTCGTCCCCTTCAAGTGGCTCTACCCGGTCGGCGAGGCGCAGGACAAGATCACGCCGAAGTACGAGGAGCACTTCCGATGGGCGGATGTCATCGCCGGCGATTACAAGTACATCGGCAGATTCATGCCGCCTCCCACGTCGAATGCGCTGGTCGGCAAGACCATCATCTCCAATACCCTTACCGCTGAGGACGTCCAGAACCTGAAGGACAGGGGCGTGAAGACCCTTATCACCTCTACGCTCGAGTTCGACGGCCGATTCTTCGGCACGAACGTCCTCGAGGGGATCGTGGTCGCCATTTCCGGCAAGCGCCCGGAAGAAATGAAGCCGCAGGACTACCTGGACATCCTGCATCAGATGGACTGGGAACCGACCGTCAGGGATCTAGGGAGTAATGAGTAGGCAATAAAGGGGAACGGATTTCCGCGAAGTCCTGAGCCTGTCGAAGGGCAAGGTCGTATAAACCTCTCATTCCTCCAGACTATTCATCATTTATCATTCATCGCTCATCATTTCCGCAAGTCCGGTTGATTCCTTCCGCCTGCCATGTTATACTTTTCATGCCGTTTGACTTCCTGGATTCCGGCCTTAATTCCTGAATCCTAAATACTAAACCCTATTTGCAGGAAATCGTGAAAGAATTAGCCGATGCGTTCGGACGATTGGGCAGTTTGAGCTTCGGTCTGCGCCTCATTGATATTGTAGATATCCTAGTTGTTGCCGTAATCGTCTATAAGCTAATAATGCTTGTTAAGGGCACTCGCGCCTGGCAGATAATCCTCGGATTGGGGGTCTTCTTTCTGCTCGGATTGATGAGCGTCCACTTCAAAATGCGAGCGCTCTCCCTGCTGATTCAACAGGTCATTCCTCTCGGCCCCGTTGCGCTAGTCATGCTCTTTTATCCCGAATTGCGACGCGCATTGGAAGAGATCGGTCGCCTGCACTTCCTTGGCGGTGGTTTTGTGGTGATGGGCCATGAGGACATCAGCAACCTCGCTGACGAGCTGACCAGGGTGGTCGCCGATATGTCCAGGGCCAGGATCGGAGCGCTCATCGTAATCGAGCGCGAGGTCGGCCTCGAAAACATCATTTCAAACGGTCGTCCCGTGGACGCCAGGGTGTCCGCCGACCTCCTCAGGACCATCTTTCATCCCGGCAGCCCCTTGCACGACGGCGCGGTGGTCATTCGGGGTAAGCGAATCGTGGCGGCGAGCTGCACGCTCCCACTAAGCGACAACCCGCGCCTGGGTACCATGATTCACACAAGGCACAAAGCGGCCATCGGCGTGTCCGAGCAGAGCGATGCGGTGGTTCTGGTTGTTTCCGAAGAGACCGGCCTCATATCGCTCTCAGTGGAGGGCGCGATTCTCAGGGGTTTGACCCCCGATCAGGTTCATTCAAGGTTGGTGGAGCTGCTGCAGGGCGGCGATGAGTCGAACAGCGTGCGCCATCTCGGGCAGACTGTCTCCGGCGCGTTTTCCAAGATGCGCGGGGCTAATCACACGGATCGGAACGCGAAACAATGAGACAAAACCTCGGTTACAAGATAGTTTCGCTTGCCATCGCCATAGTGATCTGGCTGTACGCATACCAAGTCTCAAGCATCGGTGATTGGCGCCGAAGCCCCCACGTGGGAGAAGTGGTTGTTCCGCTTAGGGTTGAGAAGCTGGAACCGGGTTGCGTGATCACTTCGATTCCAAAAACCGTTAGGGTGCAGATCGAGGGGATGCGGGAGCACGTGGAGCAGATTACCACGGACACGGACCTTCTCACCGCCTATGTGAACCTGGCCGGCAAGGGCGCGGGCACATTCACTCTCCCGGTGCTGATCCATCATGCCTCCGACACAGGCACTATCAAGTCCACCCCCGATCCCTCGGAAGTGGTTGTTACGCTGGATCAGAAGGTTTCCAGAACGTTTAAGGTTGGTTTGAGTTTCGCCAAAACGCCCATGGCGGGCTATCAGTTCAGCGTCCCGGATATTCTGCCCGGCAAGGCGCTGGTTAGAGGAATGGCGCGGAAAGTCGGCGCTGTGACGCAGCTTGTGGTTGCGGTTGATCCCGAGGTGACCGGAGCTACGGGTATAGATTCGGATTATCCGGTGTCGGCTCAGGATAAGAACGGGCAGACGGTGACGGGTGTGGAGATTGTGCCTCAGACGGCGCATGTGAAGCTGAAGTTGGCAAATGCTCCATCCAAGCGCATTGTTTTTGTGATCCCGAATCTTTCTGGCCAGCCCGCATTCCCCTACAAGGTCCGAAAGATCGAAGTAACGCCGCAGGTCGCCACGGTGACCGGCCCTCCTCAACTCCTGATGCGCCTCGATTCAGTAAGAACAGAGCCGATTCATCTGGCGGGCAGCACGAAGTCATTCGACCAGGATGTGAAACTGATTATCCCCTCGGGCGTTAACATCCAACAGGATGCGGCCGTGCATGTCTCAGTGGAAATCTCCTCCGATTCCAGCCCAGCGCCGGTTAATCCAGCACATTAGCAACTCCATACCAACCGCAAGGTCTTACTAACGGCTAGTTCGCTCGGCCTCGATTTACCGGGCCGCGCTGTTGGAAACTCTGGATCGCGTTCCATTTCGGGGGGCGCGTCGATCCCAAGTGGGTTTGTAAGCTCGGGATTTCAATGCCTTGGGATCGACCCTGCTGGGATTTGCATACCGATGGGCGGTAACGCTTACTCCGGACGGAACGGCGCCAAAATTCGTTCCCTTCCGAAGCCCATCACTGCCCGGTTCCGGTATTCATCATTCATACTTCATCACTTCCGGCAATGCCAAACACCCAACACCTAATTCCCTATTCCCGAGAAATGCTTCTCAAGAGTGAGAGTCACCATTCCATCCTCGAAAGCATAATTCACCAGGTCCATAACCAGCCGCATGAAGTGGATTCCCATGCCGCCTTCCTCCGGGCAGCTCGAATCGGGTACAGGGACGCTGCCGGGGTCGAAAGCCAGGCTTGGGTAGCTAAAAGTCACCGACAATCCCTGAGGCATCGATTTGCAGTGAACCGATATATCGTCGTCTTCCGCGCAGTTTCCATGTCGAACCGCGTTTGACACCGCTTCCCCGACCGCCAATCTGATATCGTCCAAGTCTGCTTGCCCGAACCCCATATGCTCGGCGAAGGAGCAGATTTCGTTCCTGGCTATCCTGCAGGAAGCCATGTCGGATGGAATTCGGAAGCAGCAGGCGCCGAGATTGGCGTTCTTCCGCTTTGTTTCATGCTTTGCGGGAGCAACTTCCATCGCCGGGAGATCGAATAGCGGGCGGAAGCCGGAGACATCCAGGATATGCGAAAGCTGGGGCGCCAGCGAGACAATCTTGAGTGCCCTGCCCTGGTCGGCGGCGTTGGTCGCCGCCTTTACAAGCACGCGAAGCCCGCTGCTGTCAACGAAATCCAAATCGCTTAACGCAAGCTCCACGGTTTCCTCCTTATCCAATCGTTCATGGATTATATCGCTCAAAAGGCTGCAGTTTCGATAATCCAGCTCGCCCTGTGCGTAAATAACCGATGGGGTTCCTTCATATATGTAAACCCTCTGTCTTTCAATCTCTTCAGGCGCCACTTCTCATCCTCCGGATCAGGCTTTTGCCTCGATTACTAGAATAGCTATGTCGTCTCGAATCTTATCGGTTGTGAAAGTCTCAATCGCCATCATTATACCATTTGCAATATCTTTTGCGCTAAGGCAGCCAAGAGAGGTAACCAGTTGCGCGAGTCTATCGACTCCGAAAAACTCTTTGCCTGCTCTAGCTTCAGTTATGCCGTCCGTATACAAGACCAGAACGTCCCCTCTGGCGAAGCTCACCTCGTGAACTCCATAACGTGCGCCATGGACTATGCCAAGCGCGGTGCCAGTGGATTCCAGAATCTCCGCCCCGCCGGTATCGGCCCGGAAAAGCATTGGATACTCATGCCCGCCGTTTGAATAGACCAAAGTACGCTTGGCTGTGTCCAATACGCCGAAGAAGAGCGTAACGAATACCTCGCCGGCAGTGAAATAGGTGAGCGCATCGTTCAGGCGCATCATGACGCTGTCGGGAACGCAGTTCTCCCTGGCAAAACCTCTCAGCATGTACTTGGACATCGCTGTATAGACCGCGGCATCCACACCTTTGCCGCTCACATCTGCCATAACGATCCCGAGTTTCTTGTCATCCAGGTGGATCACGTCATAGTAGTCGCCGCCGACGTGAGAGTCATGCTGTGCGGGGGCATAGATGTCCGCGATCCTATAGCCGTGTGTTTCATGATTGATTGTGGGCAGGAATGATTTTTGAAGCGTTTCTGCAATAATGCGCTGATGCTCATATCCCTGCTTCCATGTCCGTTCATGCTCTTCCAATGACCTGGCCATGTTGGACATTGCGACGGCGATCCGGGTCAATTCCGCTGCGCCGTGATCTTTGCGCTTTCCGAGTGATATCGCGGGAGAGTAGTCGCCTTGAGCGACGGCTTCCGCGGCCCAGGCAATTCGGCGGGCAGGGAAGAATATCCATCCGGCTGTTGTAAGTATAAACGCCAGTGAAAAAATCAGGGCGAGAATCAGCGCCCCCCATATTGCTATGACCAGGTTATTTATCCTGCGCTTCAGCTTGTGAGCCTGTTTGTCGAGACCGGCATGAGTCTTTGCAAGCAACAGAGCCGTGTCACGATTTATTTCGTCATTCATGGGGTGAACGGTGCGGTAATAGAGCGCTTTGGCCTCCCGCCTGTGACCCTCAAGAACAAGATGATCGAGCCGAACCTCTTCCCGCGCCGCTTCCCGGCTTTCAATCTGAAGATGTATAGCCTGTGACTGCAACCCCGAACTAGACGAGGATATTACAATTGTGGCGATGGCTTTTCGACGCTCGTCCAGCTCCCCTATCCTTTCCCTATCATATTCCCCGCGTCCGGTAAGCAGAAAACCGGTGATTGCGTCTTCGTGGAGCTGCTCGTGCTTGGCCAGATTTCCTACCTGATCGATAGTTGGTACAACCTCATTCGTGAGAAGGAGCGCGGTTTGTCTGGTCCTCAGGAGTTCCAGATTGATCGCAAGCACAAATGCCACCATGGCAATCATAAGACAGCCGAATCCGATCTCAAGTCGAGTTCTGACCGAAGTATTATGGAATGCGCCCTGTTTCCCGCTAAACCATCCCCGATACGGCAAGTGGTCTCTCCCATGCGAGTGAATTATTACTGGGCATTTAAGCAAAGCACGTGGATTCCACCCGGCAATCGCCTGCACGGGAGACGCCTGTACTGCTTTACTTGGTGATACCCACACGGATGAGCATTCAAACCTTTAGGGCAAAATTTATTTTTATTTTTTTCGATTTCGGTTTGGGGGCCTATGCAAGAATGGTATATATGAGAGTTCACAATTCCTTGTGCTGACTCTTCAACTACCACAGCTAATGCTCCTGCAACTAACTCTTGCTAAGAGACGCTTCGGCCCTCAGCGTGGCGCCACAGCCGCAGCATCTCTCCTAATTATGCAAATATTAGTTGGAATGGCGCTAGCCAAAGGAAGATTTTCTTGTTATGCTCAATGACCGCTGGTTGATCCCCCGGAACCCACAGCTAATGGCTTGTCCGTTATCTGTGAAATCTTATAGGTCATATGTACCTTTGCGGTATTTGGGTCGGTGGAGGCAAGATTCGGGATGTTCATCACGAGATCCAGATCGGCAGTTCCCTCGGTGCTGATCACTCGGCCCTGAGCGGTGGAAAAGCTGACCGTTCCGGCAGACTTGATCGGGCCCTCGACGGTCATTCTCTTCCCGGACGAGCCGTTGCCGATTAGTGCGGTGGAAGTTGAGAATCCCGCCGACCCCGTAATGGCTTGTGAGAACCTGACTGTATCCTCGTCGAGAAGAGTGAGCATCTTGTTATCGAATCTGAGTCTGCCATTCCCGGTCGGGAACGCCATCTCCCTAGACCATGTATCGCCAACTTTAACCGGGCCGTTCGGCAGTTCGCAGAATCGGCAGGCGTTGAACAAAGCGGACAGCGGCAGACTGATGAACGAAGCTTTGGTGTTCTCCAGTCCCTTGATGCTCTTTACCGCGCCTGAGCTTGAAATTATGGTAGTTACGGACGGCAGATTCTCTGAAGGGATGTCCTGATCGTTTCCGTTCATTGCCATCTTCAAAGAATCGAAGGTGGTGATGACCTCGGCGTCCCCTGAAGGCAACACCTGGCTGGTGGTCTGTTTGATCGTCCCGGTTGCGGTGAGAGGGATTGGGGCCATCTCGCCCACGTTGGACAGGTTGACGGTTACATCGAGCTTTGTATCGATGCTGTAACTAAAGGTTTGACCGGCGACGAACTTATAGCTCAACAATGCGGCATCATCCGCACGAGCCCAGCCGCCGGCAAGCAAAGTTACAACGGCAGCCATATATCCAATACGTAAACGCATGAAGATCCTCCGGATTTGTTCTTACACCACCATATACGCCTTCAACAACGACAAAGTTACTACGATGCAGCCATTCGTAAGTGTAACCGATCGTGCCGGTGCCCAGCATTTGACTAATGACGCCGCAAAGTGAGATAATTGATCATCCGGGGGGCCGATGTCATAGACATGGCTCCCAGATCGTTTTGGGGGTGCAGGGCCTCATGGCCATTGATGTAGATTATCTGGTTCTGGGAAGCGGCATTGCCGGGCTGACGTACGCTCTTCAGGTGAGCAAGCTTGGACGTGTCGCCCTGGTTACAAAAAAGAGCGACACCGAATCTAATACGAACTACGCGCAAGGTGGAATCGCCAGCGTGATGAGCAGCGACGACAGCTATGATCTTCACGTTCGTGACACGCTCATCGCAGGAGCTGGACTCTGCAAAGAAGAGCCGGTCAGGATCCTCGTGCAGGAGGGTCCGGGGTTCGTGCGTGAGCTGGTGGAACTCGGCGTTCGATTTTCCATGGAAAAGAACGCCCAGGGTGAAACGACCTTCGCACTCGGACGCGAGGGCGGGCACTCCCGGCGGCGGATTCTCCATGCCGCCGATTTGACTGGCAAGGAGATCGAACGCGCCCTGATTGTTCAGGTGAAACAGCAGTACAACATTCGGCTTTTTGAGCACGACTTCGCGGTGGATCTGATCACCGAGCGGTCTGAAGACGGAACCCTGACATGCTGTGGGGCGTATGTCTTAGACACGGAAACCGAAGACGTGACAACCTTCCGCGCCAAGGTGACGATGCTTGCGACCGGTGGCTGTGGGCAGGTCTATCTCCACACGACTAACCCCGGCATCGCGACGGGTGACGGAGTGGCGATGGCATACAGGGCAGGCGCCGAAATCGCCAACATGGAGTTCATTCAATTCCATCCCACAACGCTCTGCCATCCCGATGCGCGCTCGTTCCTCATTTCAGAGGCGGTCCGCGGTGAAGGCGGAATCCTTCGACTAAAAGACGGCAGCACCTTCATGGAGAAGTATCATGAAATGGGCTGTCTGGCGCCGAGGGATATCGTCGCAAGAGCCATCGATGCGGAGTTGAAAAGGACCGGTGACGAGTGCGTCTATCTTGACATCACCCACCTGGACAGCGAGCTTATCAAGACGCGTTTCCCGCATATTTACCAGACCTGCCTTTCCTATGGCATAGACATAACAAAAGAATGGATCCCCATTGTTCCAGCGGCCCACTATTCCTGCGGCGGTGTCCTCACGGACATCAATGCAAGAAGCACGATCAAGCGGCTTTACGCCTGTGGAGAGGTAGCATGCACTGGTGTGCACGGTGCGAACAGACTTGCGAGCAACTCTCTGCTTGAGGCGCTGGTTTTCGGACACCGGGCTGCGCTGGACTCAGCATCATTCCTTGATGACTGGCCATGCGTGAGTCCACCAGCCTATCCTGTTGGCAGCCATGTCATAGACATTGACTTAGACAACATTTCGACGCTCACTGACAAAATTCGGCACATAATGTGGCGATATGTTGGAATAGTTCGAACAAATGAGAGGCTGGAAAAGGCGCAGGTAGAGATAGAGGCTATCATGCGCAATGTTGAAGAGTGCTTTGCGACAGGGCGACTCACGCCGGAGTTGCTGGAGCTGCGGAACCTCTCCACCGTGGCCGATTTGATCGTCAGGTCGGCGATCTCCCGAAAAGAGAGTCGCGGCCTTCATTACAATACCGATTATCCCGAGACAGACGACGTGAACTTCAAGCGTGATACCGTACTCAGGAAGGCATAGGTGGGTAGGCGCGCCTTTGCTGAGAAGGCAAAATGCGGGTAAGGTACGCTACCGTATGCCCTGAGTTGACCCGGATAATGGCGGTCTGTAGCAAAGGGCCATGATGATCCATTCTCTAAGGCTCTTGAGAAATATTGAGCCGTACTTCGTAAGGTGACGTCCTTCGATACGCCTGGCCATTCATCCAGGCTACTCAGGGTAAGCGGATATTACTCTTGACAGGCAGAGTAGAGGGGCAGTGCGGGAATACGATGATTTCTGTCATAGACGTTGACATAGACAAGATTCGGTTGAACCCGAACCAGCCGCGAAAGCAGTTCAATGCCGAGAAGCTAGCCGACCTGTCGGAGTCGATACGACTGAGCGGCGTGCTCGAACCCGTCATAGTCAGGCCGGTCGACGGTGTCTATGAGCTGGTGGCCGGTGAGCGCAGGTTCCGGGCATCGGTGAGCGCGGGACTAAAGAGCATCCCGGCGATAGTTCGCGACCTCGACGATCGGGAATCACTGGAGATCGCCCTGATCGAGAATATCCAACGGGAGGACATAAGCCCCTTGGAGTGCGCACGGGCGTACGCCCGGCTTATGGACGATTTTGGGCTGACCCAGGAACATGTGGCGGATCGAGTGGGCAAGAAGCGTTCCACTGTGGCGAACACCCTGCGCTTGCTCAATCTCCCTCAGCAGATTCAGGAGAGCCTCGATCGTGAGGAGATCACTGAGGGGCATGCGAGGGCGCTTCTTTCCATAGATGACCCTTCGGAGATGATCCTCGTGTGGGAGAGTGTGGTTGCGGATGGTTTGAGCGTTCGGGATACCGAGCGGATTTCTCGTTCCCCGATGGTGATTCGTCTGGTTCGGAAGCAAAATGTTGCACGTGCAACAAAGCGACTGGGAATCGACCCTAATCTTGCCGAGGTGGAAGACCGCCTTCGACGGTTCTACGGCACGAAGGTCGCTGTTGCGAGGCAGGAGAGCGGCAAGGGGAAGATTGAGATAGAGTTTTACGATGACGAGGACCTGATGCGCATCCTCGATCTGATGGCGCAGATTTGAAAATCCGTGCTGGCCTGGCACAAATCCAATACTTTGTGCCGCCCTTCGATACGGCCCGACAAGCCGGGCCTACTCAGGGTAGTCGGGTGTTTGCTCAGACGTGCTAACATTGGAGACCGATTTCTTCCCGAGCTACAGTGGAAAAGGATTCTCCGTATGCCCTGAGTAGCCACCGGTGAATGACGGTGGCGTATCGAAGGCTGGATCAGGCCCACCGATTGTGTCTAAATCCGATACTTTGTGCCGCCCTTCGATACGGCCCGCCTTCGGCAGTCCTACTCAGGGTAATCGGGTCTTTACTCAAGAGGTGTTCGGTGGAAGAATTCCATCTTCCAAAGCGACGCCGTGATAGGACTTTCCGTATGCCCTGAGTAGCCACCAGTGAATGACGGTGGCGTATCGAAGGGTGAATCAGGCCCACCGATTGAGTACAAATCCGATACTTTGTGCCGCCCTTCGATACGGCCCGACAAGCCGGGCCTACTCAGGGTAATCGGGTCTTTACTCAAGAGGTGTTCGGTGGAAGAATTCCGTCTCCCAAAGCGACGCCGTGATAGTACTTTCCGTATGCCCTGAGTAGCCACCAGTGAATGACGGTGGC
>Ga0326727_10004807_pt1 | contig 39735 bp, 33 predicted proteins | sample MB2enrmetagenome_FD_207643 | JGI IMG/M metagenome (GOLD analysis project Ga0326727, IMG submission 207643) | Lab enriched peat soil microbial communities from McLean, Ithaca, NY, United States - MB29MY | ecosystem: Environmental > Terrestrial > Soil > Wetlands > Peat | place: USA: New York...
ACCGGCACTTCCGGCAGACCCAACTTCCGCGCAGCCAGCAGCCGACCGTGGCCGGCGACGATCCCGGCGTTGCCGTCCACCAGGATTGGCGCGTTGAAGCCGAACTCCGCGATGGAGGCAGCGATCTGCGCAACCTGGGCGTCCGAGTGCGTGCGCGCATTCCGCGCGTATGGCACCAGGCGGCCGACCGGCCAGATTTCGATGCGCCGGGCCAGCGCGGGCGTAATGGAGACCGGTTCTTGGAGCACGGGAGTCACGGTTGGACTACTTCGTCTTGGGCGTCATTGGCCGCCCCTTCGCGCACAGTTGGCCCACGTTGCGCCCGGTCGCGGCGGGTTGGCCTGTCCTACCAGGCTGGCGGCGGGCCCGACGGGGCGCGCCGGGTGGGGTGACCACCGACCACCTAATTTTTCGGCTGACGCTAGCGAAGTTGCGCTACTCTTCAACGCGCCGCCGCCGCGCGCCCGGAAGTACCTATGGCTTTAACGGGCGGCTTGGGGTCCCGAACAACCGCGCCCCGAGCACGAGCGATGAACCGCCCACCGACCTGGCGTCTGGCTTTCATCCGATGCGGCACTCCGCTACCACCTGCAGGAAGACGCCGCGCGTGATCACGGGCACGCCATCCTCGTCGCGCCGGTCCAATCGCCGAAGGCTCCAGCAGCGGCCCGTTTGGATGTTCTCCAGGAAGCTATACCGAGTGCCACCGCGCGCCTGTGTCTCAACGGGGTTGCCGCCGTCCTCCTGGAGTAGCCAGATCGCCTTGAGGTGGCCCTTCCGGCCGTAGGCAGGTTTCACATAGCCACTTGCGATGAGTCGCTTTGCTGCCTCGATGGTGCGGAAGCCCAGCGAGGTCCCGTCTGCTGCGTAGATCGGGATCTGTTCGCGCTTTGAAGACACTTTGGTTGTTTGGAGCGAAGGGAAGGAGTTTTTGGAGAGTCCCGTCTCTCGGGCCAGACCGCAGCTTACATCTCCTGAATATCAGGTGCGTAACTCAGTCGTCAACAGTAAAGTTCGATTGGGCACAGAGGATCGCCGGACGTTGGGCGCGGTGGGCATCGTCCTTATATAGAAACGAAATGTTGTCGTCTCAGGAAGACGACGACACGCGCGGAAAACGGTGCCCACGGTGCCCAAACTTGCCACTGCCTTGAATCGGTTGACTTGATCGCGGGCAGGTATCGAAATCCACACGATGCCCATGGCTGCCCGTGCTCAAAATGGGTTTTGGACTCCAGTTGGACTCCGGTAGCTACGTTCTGGCGGGCGGGGAAACGGTAAGTCTATGAAACGTTTTGGTGGACCTGGTGAGATTCGAACTCACGACCTCTTCCATGCCATGGAAGCGCGCTCCCAACTGCGCCACAGGCCCATTGGTTCCTGCGTTTAGTGTAACATGACCGGCCTGGGCGGTTCAGTAGAAGAAATCCAACAGCCAGCGCAGCCAGGTCCGCCGCTGGGGCGCCGGGCGCTCCTCGATCGCCGCGTTTCCGGCGGCGGGCTGGAAATCGCCGCAGAGCTCGGCCAGCAGGATCAGGCACTCGCCGACGTGCTGGCGCTCCATTCGCGAGATGGCCGATTCGGGGCGCTCCTGCGGCGCGTACTGGCCCAGGGAACTGCGCACCAGGCCGGTCCAGACATCCCTCAGCCCATGCTTGAAACACAATCCGCGAGCGCGCGGCACCATGAGGGTGAGCCGCTTCCGGCTGGCCGCGAAGACCTTCTCGGGCTCTTCCAGATCGCTGCTGATTTTGCGGGCGGGGACGGCCAGCCGGTAGTACTTGCGATAGGCGGCTTCCCAGGCGTCCACCGCCGCGAGGTAGCGATCCGTGGCCGCCCGCAACTCGGCGACAAATTCCCGGTCGGAAGCGGAGGGGTTAGCGGCGGCCATGGCTCCCGGTATCTCCACGGACCACCGGCGGGGCGGCGAACCGGCGGCGCGGCACTACACCGGCTGCAGGCATTCGGCGATCTCTCTGGGGCCCACGGCACCAGCCTTGATGATGCGCCAGGCAGGCTCGGTGATGTCCACGGTGGTGGCGCCCTGGCCGGCGCAGACGCCGCCATCCAGCACCAGGTCCACGCGGCCGTCCATGGTGCCGAACACGTCGATGCCGCTGCGGCAGGTGGGGCGGCCCGAGATGTTGGCGCTGGTGGCCACGAGCGGCTGGTTGAGCATGATGATGAGCTGGTTGGCGACCTCGGACCGGGAGTGCCGCAGCGTCATGCGCCCGGTGTTTCCGGTGACCTTGAGCGGGATTTTGGCCGAGGCCGGCACGATGATGGCTAGCGGGCCGGGCCAGAAACGGCGGGCCAGAATGGTGAAGCGGTTGGTCAGATGACCGGCCAGGTCCTCGGCCATGAGCAGGCCCGAGATCAGGATGGGCAGGGAGCGGTGCGGCTCGCGGCCCTTGGCGGCGAAGACCTGCGTGACGGCGCGCAGGCTGAACGGGTCGGCCACCAGCGTGTACAACGCGTCGGTGGGGATGGCGACAACTTTGCCGCGCCGTATGGCGGAGGCGGCGCGCTCCAGGACTTCCGGCTGGGGGCGCTCAAGATCGATCTCTACCAGGTCGGTTGCCATTGACGATTCGCTTTCAGCGGGGGCCGATGGCCTCGGCGACGTCGAGAGCCATCTGGTAGCGGCCGAACGGCGCGCTCAATTGGACGCCTTGGACCATGGCGCGCACGCGCGCCACCATTTCGCGGGCGATGGCGACGCCTTCGTCGCGGGCTTTCTCGACGCTTTCGACGCGCCGCATCCGCGCCATGTACTCTTCCGGGACGGGCACGCGCAGTTCGTTGACCATGAATTCGGCATTGCGGAAACTGGTGAGCGGCCAGATGCCGCACACCACCGGGATCCGGACGTGCTGGATGCGCCGCAGGAAGGCTTCGAGCAGACCGAGATCGAACACCGGCTGGGTCACCACATACTCCGCGCCGGCTTCGACTTTCCATTCGAAGCGGCGGATCTCCTCATCCATTTGGAGCGCGCCGGGATTGGCGCCCACGCCGATCAGGAGGGCGGTCTGCGAGCCCATGGGGTTGCCCCCGATGTCGAGACCGTGGTTGAGATTGCTGACGATGTTGACGAGGCCGATGGCGTCCACGTCGAAGACCGCGGTGGCGTCGGGATAGGCGCCCATGCGGGGCGGATCGCCGGTGATGCAGATGAGGTTGCGCACGCCGGTGGCGTGGGCGCCCAGGAGTTCGGATTGAATGCCCAGGATGTTGCGGTCGCGGCAGCAGAAGTGGTTGACGGCCTCGATCGCGGCATGCTGCTGGATGAGCTGGCAGGCGACCTGGGCGCTCATGCGGGCGCTGGCGCGCGGCCCGTCGGGAACGTTGATGCAATCGATGCCGCGGGCGGCGCAGCGGCGGGCGCCATCGATCTCGCGGGAGGCATCCACGCCGCGGGGCGGCAGGATCTCGACGAACGAGACGAACTTCCCCTCGGCGAGCTTTCGCCCCAGCTTGGATTTCTCCGCCATGGGAACGGGCGTGAGGGCCTGGGAACGCGCCTCGGGCTCAACGGCGGTGACCGCCAATTTCGCCTGCCCCGGGGACAGCGAGCGCGTTTCCGAGCGCATCAACTTGATGTGGGCGGGCGTGGTGCCGCAGCAGCCGCCCACGATCCTGACGCCGGCCCACAACATGCGGCGGGCGTACTGGGCCATGTACTCGGGGGAACAGAGATAGATATTGCGGCCCTCGACGCGCATGGGCAGGCCGGCGTTGGGCATGGCGCTGATGGGCTTGGAGGAAAACTGCATCATGCGCTCGATGGTTTCGAGGGTAGCCTTGGGACCCACGGAGCAGTTCAGCCCGATGACATCGACCGGCCAGGTATCCATTTCACGGGTGAAGGTTTCGGTATCGGTGCCGCCGGGGAGATGGCCGAAATCGTCGATGGTGACCTGGGCGACGACCGGCAGGGCGCTACCCCCGGCCTGGCGGGCGGCGGCGACGGCTTCGCGCAGTTCATCCAGGTTGCCGAAGGTTTCCAGGATCAGCAGATCGATGCCGGCTTCGAGGAGCGCCTCGATCTGTTCGCGAAACGCGGCCCGGGCCTCGGCGAACGAGGTGGGGCCGAGCGGTTCGATGCGCACGCCAAGGGGTCCGACGGCGCCGGCCACGAAGATGCCGCCCTTGGCGGCTTCGCGCGCGAGGGCCACACCCGCCTGGTTGATGGTCTTCAGCTTTTCGGCGATTCCGAAACTGGCGAGGCGGACGCGGTTGGCGCCGAAGGTGTTGGTTTCGAGGATCTCGGCGCCGGCCTTGGCGTACTCGAGGTGGATCTGGCGGACGAGGTCGGGCTGCGAGAGATTCAGCTCGTCGAAGCAGCGGTTGATGAAGACGCCGCGGGAGTAGAGCATGGTGCCCATGGCGCCGTCGGCGACCATCACGCGACGGGAGAGCTGGTCGCGGAAGTCCTGGGCGCTGGCTGGCGTGGCGTTGGTCATGGGCGGCGGTTGGAGAGCAATTTCAGATACACAATGGGTTATTTGAGATTCTAGCGCAAGTGGAAGGGCGGCATCGTATGGGAGCCGCAATCGGAGCCGCAATCCCAATGGCACGCAAAGCGCCAAGCTCGCCAAGAAGACGAAGACGGTTTTCTCTGCGGGCTGGGCGGATTGGGGTGGCAAGGTGTTTCTTCGAGGGCTTCGCGCGTTGGCTGCGGGGAACGGCGGCGAGCAGCGCGGGGTGGGCATGGGGGCGGGGTTGCGGGCATGGGGGCGAAGTGGGAGGGGCGGCGGCGGGGGACGGTGGGTTTGCCGGGGGGGATGGGTTCGTTTGGGAAACGGTGTAAGTGGTCGATGGGGGTTGGGGTTGGGAGGGGGGAATGGGTTCGTTTGGCAGATCCTGGTTGGGCAGGTCCTGGACGGGCAGGTCAGAGCGGAGGGCTTTGAGGCGGTCGAAATCCTCGAGGGCGCGGCGGTATTGGCGCTCGGCCTGAGCCTGGTAGCGGAGGAAGAGCGACCAGGCGTTGGACTGGGTGGAGAGGCGGAGGAAGCCGGCGGCGAGGAGGTAGTTGCGGTTCTGGGCGCGGGTGACTTCGATATCGCCATCGCCGGAGAGGGCCTCGTTCATGGGGAGGAAGGGCTCATCGTTGCTGATGCTGAGGGTTTCGTTGAGGCAGGCGGTGAAGAGGCCGCTTTCGAGGCGGGCGGCGCGGAGGATGGCCTGTTGGGAGAGGGCCATGCGCTCCAGGGCGAGGAGCTCCTGGGAGTTGACGGGCTGGTAGGCGGAGACGAGGTCGGTTTTGAGGTGAGCGATTTCCTGAAGGTCTTCGAGGCGGACGACGCCGAAGGAAGACGCGGTGAAGCCGTGCTTGACGGAGTTACGGGCGGAGCGGGCCTTGCCCTGGGGGGTTTTGGGGCCGGTGGAATGGGCGGCGTTGGCGCGATTGGCGGCGAGCCGTTTGGGGGAGGCGGGTTTACGGGTTGATGGCATGGGTCTCCGATTTCAGCTATAGCATGGGGAGGGGGAGGACTCCGAAATTGTGGGAGGGGAAGTGATTGAGGGGGAAGGAGATATAGTTTGGGTTTTGGGGGGAATGAAAACGGGTTACCGGGTTCGGGGGCGGCGGGGGGCGGGATGGGGGAGGGGTAGGTTGCGACCGCGGGGCCGGTTTGGTGAGGTTTGGCCAGTTTCCGGGTGGGGGGTGATACCGCCCTGAAGGGGATGGAGAGTTCCCAGGCTTCCTGAGGCCTACGCCAACTCCCCAGGAGACCAAGAGTAGTCCGCGAGTGGGAACTTTTATGGAGTCTTGGGTTCCGATGTCCGACCTCCTTCGCAGGCAGCCCGGGGACGCCCCACGGCCTCGACGCTTGTCGAAGGCTTGGGAGGCATCTTCCTCTCTTCTTGTGCAGTTTTTTGACGAGTTCGCAATCGCTATCAAGGTATCGGTCGTTTGTCAAGGATTTCTCTTGACGAATCGAGCTAGTGAGTGATATTCTGGATTCAGCCGTTGACTGGTCGAAGTGCCTATATAACGTTTCAAAATATTGTCGTCGACGACACCAGATTCTGGGCATTTTGACACGGTTCGACTAGCAGGTCCCGATAGGGTTGTTGGCTTCTACAAGAGGCAGGCCTTCAACTTGCGGGGTCGAGGGGTTTCCCTCCCAAGCCTGTTACGTTGGTTCTTGTCGGCATTCAAACTAAGAGTTTGAGAGGAGGGGGCTTCCGCAGAAGTAAGCGGAGCCCCTCCCCTACCAACTTGCTAGAAGGAATGCCCGTGCAACCGACGAATGACGTTTTCGCTCCAGCCTTTCAACTCCTCGCGAGTACCGTAAACGATTTCCATCTGCGCGCCCGACCTTGCCTTGGGGCGACGCTCAAGCCCAAACTCTACAGCCGTGGCTTCGATGAGAAGTCCATTGGATTCAGGAAGTTCGGTGACTTCCTTCGCGCCGCCGAAGCAGCAGGTTACGTGAAGCTCGGCAAGACCAGCGGCGGAGATATCGAGATACTCCCGACAAGCGCCACCTCTGGGCCTGTGCAGGCCGTGCCACCACCCGTTCTTGCACCATTCGCGCCCGACACGACCATCGTCCCGGCATCGCTCGTTTCCTCAAACGTCCCCCTCCGCGTCCGGCAGGATCTCTGGATGGCCTTCAACAGCTTCTCCGGTAAATGGGTGTATGACCCGGAACGCGATCTCGCCATGAAGGAGGGCATTGGCAATAGATCGGCCCCGCAGCGGACGCTCATCGCGATCCCTGCCGGCAGAGACCGCGTCAAGGAGTGGATGCGCGCGTTCGCAAACACCCTGGACCCCGACACCAGGACCGATCTCCTGGGTGCACTCGATCGTGGCGCTGAGATGTACCAGTTCAACAGCCTCACCTACTCCAAGGGACTCCAACGAGCATGGCGGCGGTTTCACATTCTCCGGGTAGTGACCGCCATCCGGGCTTGGGCTGCAGCGCAGTCGCTCCATCCCAAGGACGTGGTCACTCCATTCCACACGCCCACTGATGATCGCACGGCCCCTGCAACGATCCCGCCGCCAATGGAGCTGCCGCTGGCGGCTTCGCCGTCTCCCGCTTCCTCGCAACTCAACGCTCGGCTAGAATCGCTTATCGACACCATCATCACTGAGCTCATTAGTCTTCGCGGCCTGCTTGCGGTGGTCGGACCGAAGCAGCCCTGAGGGGAAACGTGAAAAAAACGTCGCTTGCGAGGAGGGTGGCAGTCTTGGTTCTTGCAATGTGATGCCTGTGCGCTATGGACTTCAGCATCCGAGCAATTTCGCTGGCTGAGAGCGTCCCATTTGACGCTCGCACTCCCGTGCGCGGACTGCTCGGAAAGGAAATCCAGTTCTACTCTCGCATTACCCTCAGCATCACGTTACCCAGCATCCCGGAGGCGTTTGCCTCCCTGCCAGACCCAGAACGCCTCCTCACCGCCCTCGACGGATGGACCAGAGTCTACGACTATCCCAGGGGTGAAGACAAGATCAGACACGTCCTCGCCCCCGCCGAGGGGCAAGATCCCGACGGCGAAATACTCGTATACCGCCTGGACCTCCTGCAGCCCGTCCGCCGAAAGCCCGGCCCACGGCCACCCGTCGCCATCCTCGGTGGCGCAGTCATGACGTACGATGCATGCGCAAAATGGTTGATCGACCTCTCCTACAGCGAGGCACGAGCGCACAGTCATACCAAGGGGACCGTCTTGGTGCGACCCAACGTTCCCAAGCCGCCGCCAATCAGGATTGGGTGGGTTGGCGCAGAGACGATGGAGGGCGTCGTGATGCCGGTGCGCCTACATTCGGTTGGCGCGGTATTCGGCGCGGAGATTATGCATGTTGGTCCCCGGAGCTTCGCCCACGTCAAGCGTCGCCTAGCGGGATTTCCTGCGTTGGATGCGGTCGCGCTCTGCACGGGCAGCGCGTCGTACATCACGACTTCCGTCGCACCAGCCAACATCTCTCCTGACTCGGTATCTCTTTTCCGAGGCACCAGGCTAACCGATATAGAAGACGAACTGATCGCGTTCATCGAACGGACGACCGCAACACTGGAAGATGCCAGCAAGCACCAAGTGGTTGACGAGAGCGCGGAATTGCTTCGCGTCATGCTTCGCTTGATGATCAGCCATTCCAAGATCGGACCGGTTAACCATTGCACACGGGAGACGTTGCTGAGGTGCGTTCGTGCCAGGCGTCTGAACGTGCCCGCCGCTGACCGAATCCTGGACCAACACTGCGAGGGATTTCAGGATACCAAGACGAGTGAAAAGCTTTTTCTCTGGAAGGATCATAACGACGGCAGGCAGTACTTCCTCAATCCCAAAAAGATCGAGCATATCAAAGCCCTAATCGCCGCCGCGAGTGGTTAGGAAGAGAAGCTTGGGCGGCCGCTTGGTTCTTGTTCTCCGCCGTTGAGGATTGTTGTTGCGGTGGTGACGATGCGGCCGCTGATCTGGTTCGTGAGAGTGTTGGTGCCGAGCCAGCTTTGCAGATAACCTCTGGCATAACCTTGGAGACAGCCCCGCGTGTCAAATCCGGGGCTTCGGCGAGCTCCCCGGGGTAATCCCCGGCCGTTTCTGGACGTGGCACATCACGACCCATTCAGCAGCGGAGGTATGCCTCGTCTGCAACGCCCGGGCGAATGCGCCCGAGACGTGACTGGAGACGCGCCGTAGCGAATATCCAAGGTGATGCTCAAGGTCCGATGCGCGCCGCTGTCTCGGTATGGTTTCCACGGAAGCCATCTGTCAAGCCCGGCGCCCGGGTTTGGCGAGCGGTACGAACACTGCGACGGCCTTGGCTGGTTTGGGTGGATCGTCGCATGCTCGGAAACAGTTGCCCAAGAAGGGTGGGTTTGCCGGGAAGAACACTCGGCCCAATGCTTGCCCGACGAACCTCGCCATCCGCTCGTCATGTCCAGATGCGGTGCGGCGATTGCCGCCACGGGCTGGCTGGGGCGGCTGTCCGGCGAGATGACAAACGGCACGGGGCGGGAGAGTTGGCCGCGGAAGTCCTGGGGGGTCGTTGGCGTGGCGTTGGTCATCGGCGGCGGCCGGACAGGGGTTTCGGATGCACAACGGATTATTTGGGATTCTAATGGTCTGCGGCGTTCAGAGTGAAGAGTATTCCGGCGGCGCGGACCGCCTCAAGGGCGTCGCTCAAAACGGCAAAACCTGTTTGGCCGCTGATGAACGCAGATGAACGCGGATAAGCAAAGAAGGGGTTTATCTGTGTTTATCCGTGTTCATCTGTGGCTCAAAATGGCTTTGAGGAGTTTGCCGCGGCGACGGCGAGCCGGGGGTCGGGGGAATCGGGTGAAACGGGAATGGGGTTGGGCGAGGGCGCGGGGGTGAGCGGGGGAAAGGGAGGTTGGTGGAGTGATGAATCCCCGGAAGGCCTCGCCCTCTATTGAGCGGTCAGCCCGACCGCTCGGTCGGCATTCTATGAAAAGGATGCAAGCTTGTAGTCCTTGCGCGCTGCCTCATCAACGGCCTCGATGGCCTGTGCAGGGTATTCGAATCAGTCCAGGAGCTCATCGAGTGTCGTTCGATGTTCCTCGTTGAGCTTGGCGGTGGGGAACGGTTTCCGGAACTTCTCGTCGGTAATCCCATTCTGACCTTGGCGTATTTGGGCCAATGTCATGAACGAGACAATCAACTCGGCGCCACGGATTATGTTCACATACCGCGGGGCAAACACGGGGCGCCATTTGAAAATGCAACTGGCAACGTCCGTGTCAACCACCAGTCTTGCCGTTCGGTTTGGAGGAGAGGTCGGAACGGCGCTGCTCATAGACCAGGCGTACGTAGGCTTCGGATTCTCCGGCAGGCGCAGGATCGATGTGGCTCAAGAGCCGGTCGAGATCGAACGGGCGTGCGCGAACGAGGTTAGGCGGATCCTCGACAGGCTGTGACGGCGCACGTTCCATCCCGATAACCACTCTGCCGCCGCCGACGCATTCCGGGGGCGGCGGGATGCGCTGCGCAGAGAAATGCAGCGAGATCCTCAGCTCACGGCTTTCTTCAAGAGGGCGCGGATCTTCTCCTCGCCGGCGGCGGTCAACTCCTTCAGTGCAAAGGCGACCGGCCACATGGTTCCATCGTCGAGGTTGGCTTTGTCGCTGAAGCCGAACGTCGCGTATCTGGTCTTAAACTTGCGCGTGCTTTGAAAAAAGCAGACGACATTGCCGTCCTTCCCGTAGGCGGGCATGCCGTACCAGGTTCTCGGCGAGAGGGCCGGCGCGGCGGCTTTGACGATGGCATGGAGGCGCTCTGCGATGGCGCGATCCGGTTCCGGCATCCCGGCGATCTGCGCGAGCACGTCACGTTCCCCATCCGCCTTCTTCGCGCCCGGGCCTCGGCGCGCTTCCGCCTTCAGCTCCTGGGCGCGCTCCCTCATGGCGGCGCGTTCCTCGTCCGTGAATCCCTGGACCGCCTTGCCGGTTGCGGTAGCGCTTCCGGCGGTTTTCGGTGTCTCCTTCTTCGGTCTCATAGAACCTCCCGGTTTGCAGCTCCGACGCCAAGCAAACCCATAACAGCCTTAGTTTATCCACAGCGCAGCGTCCTGGGGGCGTTACAACCCGCGATGAACGCAGCGGCGTTTTCGAGCGCGTTTGGCCAGATGGGCGCCCGCCCGGAAACAGTTGTGCGAGGAGGGTGGGTTTGCCGGGAAGGACGCTGGGCGGGAGAGCGGGGCGCGGGGGTCCTGGGCGTTGGTTGGCGTAGCGTGTTGGGGCGGACCCTGCAATCGTTACAACCGGTAGTGCGATCCGATTATTGATCCAGCCCTGGCATGCCCCGCATAATCGTTCCAATCCTGGAGGGATGTCTCAAATGCGAACTGTGTGTAGGAATCTGTCTGTTTTCGCGCTGCCCATGGTGCTGGCGTTTCTCGCCGCGGTTCCGGCGCATGCGCAGGGGTGCATCGTGGCGCGATCGAGCTCGGTGGACATGTCTCCCGAGAGTCAAGGCGGCTATCTGCAGCCGGGCGACTGGGAGCTTAACGCAGGTTACCGGCACCAGTTCTCGTATAAGCACTTTGTCGGCGATGTGGAGCAAACCTATCGCGTGCAGCAGGGGACGCAGGTGATGAATAAGATCAACCTGGAGGACATAGACCTGACCTATCAGGTCACTGCGCGGATCGGCGTCACCCTATCGGTACCGCTGCTGTTTGCCAGCCGGCGTGCGAACAACTCGTACTACACCACTACGGCGGCGGGACTGGGCGACAGTTCGGTGGTGGCCGAGGGATGGCTGTGGAATCCGCGGCATGCCAAGCGCGGCAATATCAGCCTTGGCTTCGGCTTGCAGGCGCCCACGGGCAAGGACAACGTGCAGAACAACGTGCTTACGTCCGCGACCGCGACCACGCCAACGGTGGTCACCGACGACTATTCCATTCAACCGGGCAGCGGTGGATGGGGGATGGTTTTCCAGTGGCAGGCGTTCCGCGACATGGGTCACAGCTTCGTGGTCTACACCACCGGTAACTACCTGGCCACGCAGGGCGGCACGAACAACGTGCTGCGCAGCGCCACGGCACTTAGCCAGCCGCTGACGGCCTACAACGCGATTCAGGACCAGTATCTGCTCCAGGCCGGGTTCTCTCATCCCATTCCGGCGTTGAAGGGACTCACGCTGACCTTCGGTCCGCGCATGGAAGGGGTTCCGGCGGCCGATTTGATCGGCAATAACCTGGGCTTCCGCCGGCCGGGGTTTGCGATTTCCGCCGAGCCTGGGTTCATTTACGGGCACGGCCGTAACATGATACAGGCCAGCGTGGGGAAGGCGGTCTACCGCGACCGCACCCGCAGCGTGCCCGATAAGATTCTCGGCACCCACGGCGACGCCGCCTTCGCCGACTATGTCTGGCTGCTAAGTTACACTTACCGCCTGCCGGCGAAGGGCCACGGGGAGTGATGCGGACGGGCATGGCGGCGGCCCTGGCGGCGGCTCTGGCCGCAGCGGCGGGCGCACCCAGGGTAGACATCGCATTGCGGGACTCGAGCGGCAAGAAGGTACAGCTTCGCGACCTGCGCGGCAAACCGGTGGTGCTCAACTTCTGGGCCACCTGGTGCGAGCCGTGCAACGCGGAAATGCCCATGCTGGTGAGCCTGGAGCGCGAGTACGCGGGACGCGGGGTGCGATTCATCGCGGCATCGCTGGACGACTCGAAATCGAGCGGGCGCATCCCGGAATTCGTGGCGAAATACCAGGTCGGATTTTCGGTCTGGCGGGGCGCAACCGCCGACGATCTGGACCGGCTCGGGCTGGGAAGCGCGGTTCCAGCGACTGCGTTTTTGGATTCGGAGGGACGCATCGTGGCCCGCATTCTGGGGCAGGCGCGGCCGGAGGAAGTGCGTGAACGGCTGGATTGGCTGACGGGGGACAGAGCCGGTCCCGCGCCGCAGGCTGTGGTGAAGCATGTGCCGTAGCGTGGGGCAGGGTTGAAGAGCCGGGGCGCTTGGTGGGCTGTGAAGGCGTGGGTTGGCAGGCGGAAGCGCCTGCCCCACTTTGGGATAGAGGTTTTCGGCTGTCAGATGGGCGGTTTGTTTAGGGATTTTGACGTGGGGACTACGGGTCTGTGTCGTGCAGACGTGTAGAGATGCCGGCCAGGCGGGTTGACAACCTGCCCCACAAAAGGCGGCGGGGGGCTTGAGGGGGCGGCATGTCGCAACCGGCGAATTGTGTTAGGTTAATCTTTCACACCGGAATGGAGGACACATGGAGGCCCTGGGCCTGATTGAAACCAAAGGACTGATCGGCGCCATCGAGGCGGCCGACGCCATGGTCAAGACCGCCAACGTGGTATTGCAGGGTAAGGAATTTGTGGGCGCCGGACTGGTTTGCGTCACGGTGCGCGGCGATGTCGGCGCGGTCAAGGCGGCTACCGACGCGGGCGCGGCGGCGGCCCGGCGGGTCGGCGAGCTGATCAGCGTCCACGTGATTCCGCGGCCGCACGAGGAAACGGAAAAGGTGCTTCCCACCGGCGGCATCAAGAAGTAACGGCCGATGCTCGAAGACAAAGACCTGCTGTCCATACAGGAGGTCCGCTCCAAGGTCGAGAAAGCTTACGCCGCCTGGCAGAAGTACCGCACCTACAGCCAGGAGCAGGTGGATGCCATCGTGGAGCGGATGGCCGCGGCGGCGCGCGCCAATGCCCGCCGGCTGGCGGAATTGGCCGTGGAGGAAACCGGCTACGGCAACGCCAAGGACAAGTACATCAAAAACCTGCTGTGCTGCGACTGGCTGCCGCGGCGGATGCGCGGGATGCGCACGGTGGGCGTGATCCGCGAGCTGGCGGAAGAGAAGATGGTCGAGATCGGCGTTCCCATGGGCGTGGTGGCGGCCATTTTGCCGACCACCAATCCGACCTCGACGGCTATTTATAAGACGCTGATTTCGCTCAAAGCCGCGAACGCCATCGTGATCAGCCCGCATCCGCGGGCGCACCGCTGCACCTGCGACACGGCGGCGGTGCTGTACCGCGCGGCGGTGGAAGCCGGCGCTCCCGAAGACATCATCCAGTGCGTGGATCACGCTTCGCTCGAAGGCACCAACGCGCTGATGCGCCACGAACGCACGGGCGTGATCCTGGCCACCGGAGGCGCGGGCATCGTGAAGGCGGCGTACTCCAGCGGGAAGCCGGCGTTCGGCGTGGGCCCGGGCAATGTGCCGGTGCTGGTGGACACCTCGGCCGATCTGGAGGACGCGGTCGCCAAGATCGTGGCCGGCAAGTCGTTCGATTACGGCACGGTGTGTTCGAGCGAACAGGCCATGGTCTGCGAAGCGTCGCTGCGCGAGCGGGCGCTGGGCCTGCTCAAGGCGCAGAAGGCTTACATCTGCAACGAGGCGCAGCGCGATGCGCTGGGCAAGCTGCTGATCCAGACCAATTGGACGGTGAACCCGCAGTGCGTGGGGCAGTCGCCCGCCAAGGTCGCGAAGATGGCCGGCTTCGAAGTGCCGCCGGAGACCTCGATTCTGTGCGCCGAACTCAGCGGGGTCGGGAAGCGGCATCCGCTATCGGCGGAGAAGCTGTCTCCGGTGCTGTCGCTGTATTTCGTGCAGGATTACCACGCGGCCATGGACATCTGCTTCGCCCTGCTGAAGTTCGGCGGAAACGGCCACACCGCGGTGATCTACTCGAAGAACGACGCGCGCATCCGCGAATTCGCCCTGCGCATGCCGGCCATGCGCATCCTGGTGAACACGCCGGCGCCGCAGGGTTCCACGGGCATCACCACCAACGTATTCCCGTCCATGACGCTGGGATGCGGCGCGGCGGCCGGCAACGCCACCAGCGACAACGTGGGGCCGCAGCATCTCATCAACATCAAGCGGCTGGCGTACGTGGTGCGCAAACCGGAAGAAGCCTTCGAGATGCCGCTGGATATCCAGGCCGCGCCGCAGGCTGCCGCGCCGCCGGCGCCGCCGGCTATCGACCGGCAGACCGTGGTGCAGGCGGTAGAGCAGTACCTGGCGTCGCGCGGCTTCCCGGTGGCGATTTCGGGCGGACCCTCCTGCACGCCGTCGTGCCCCGCGGAAGCGGCCCAGCCCGCGGCGCCGGAGCCGGCGGTGCGCGCCGCGGTGGTGGGCAACGCCGCCTCCGAGGTGGTGGATCGTTTCCTGGCGCGCCGCCCCGATCCCGGAGCTCAGGGCGGCTATGGGTGACTGGCCACGGAGGCCCCACCCGTTGCGCCGGAACCCGCGCCCGCGCCGCCGCCCGAGGCTCCCAAGGTGGCAGTGGATTTTGTGTGCGAAGCGGACGTTCGCGACGCCATGCGCGAGAAGCGAAAGATCTATATCGGGCCGAAGACTATCGTCACGCCTTCCGCCCGCGATCTGGCCGGCCCCTCTGATATCCTGGTGTTGGCATAGACCCGAGGCAACTTAGTGGATTTGAATCTCGACACCCTCAAGCGTGAAATTCCCGGCTACCTGGAAGCCAACGGGTTCGCCGTTTTCCGCAGCCGGCCGGGCGCCCTGGAAGGCTTTCCCCTGGTGCTCTGGGACATCGAGAGTTTTCCCGACTACCAGACGTTCCTGGATGTGGCGCGCAAGACCGGGACCGCCGTCATCCTTTTCGCCACGCGCGAATTCGAGGCCGCCGACATCGACGACCTGACGGAACAGTTCGAGAGCATGGAGCTTTCCCGCGAAGAACAGCGCGACTACGAGAAGCGGCTGCGCGCCTTCCGCGGGTACGAGGGCGTGACCTGCTCGCTGGAGCTGGCCTTCGATTACAACTCGCGCCTGTACGTTTACGAACTGCAGCCGGACTGGTACGAGGACTTCGTGAACGTCGAGGAAGAGCTGATGTCCCGCATGGGGGACGACGACGACACGGACGATGACGACCACCCGCTGGGCGGTTACTACTCCAGGAACTAGGTGACGCCGGTCTGGTCCCTGCCCGCCGGTGGGGCGGGCGTTTCCGCGCGCGATGCGGAGGCCCTGAGCGCCGCGCTGGGCATCGGCCCGCTGGCCGCCCGCGTGCTGGTGCACCGCGGCCTCGGGGACGCGGAGGCGGCGCGCCGGTTCCTCAATCCCTCGCTCGAGCACCTCCACAATCCTTGGCTGATGCGCGGCATGGAGGCGGCGGTGGAACGGCTGGCGCGCGCCATCCGGTCGCGCGAGAAGATCCTGCTTTACGGAGACTACGACGTGGACGGCACGGCCAGCGTGGTGCTGTTGACCAAGGTCATCGGGATGGCCGGCGGGATGGCGGAGTACCACGTGCCGCATCGGCTCAAGGACGGCTACGGGATGCGCACGGAAGTGGTGGAAGCGGCGGCTGCCTCCGGCGTCGGCCTGATCGTGAGCGTGGACACGGGCATCCGCGCCAATGAAGTGGTGCGGCGGGCCGCGGAGCTTGCGATCGACGCGATCATCACCGATCATCACCTGCCCGAGGCCGAATTGCCGGCGGCGGTGGCGGTGCTCAACCCCAACCGGGCGGACTGTAGCTATCCCGACAAGAACCTGTGCGCCGCGGGGGTGGCGTTCAAACTGGCGCAGGCGCTGATGGCGGCGCTGGGGTGGCCGGAAGAGAAGCGGCGGCGGGTGGCGGAATCGCTGCTGAAGCTGGTGGCTATAGCGACCGTGGCCGACGTGGTGCCGCTCACGGGCGAGAACCGGGTGATTGTCAAGCACGGGCTGGCGGGGCTGGACGACGTGCGCAACCCCGGCTTGCGGGCGCTGCTGGAGGTGGCCGGTTTCGCGCGCGGCACGGCTCCCAGCGCGCGCCAGGTGGCCTTTCAGATCGCGCCGCGTCTGAACGCCGCCGGGCGGATGGATTCGGCCCGCGCCGCGGTGGAGCTGTTCCTGACGGGCGATCCGGCGCGGGCGGCCGAACTGGCGCGCGGCCTGCACGATCGGAACGCGGACCGGCGGCAGGTGCAGGACGAAGTGGGCGAGATCTGCGAGCGGGTGGCGGTGGACGCTTCCGAAGCCGCGCTGGTTTACTACGACGAGACGTGGCACCGCGGGGTGATTGGAATCGTGGCCAGCCGCCTGGTGGAGCGCTTTCACCGGCCGGTGTTCGTGCTGGGGCGGAATCCCGATGACGGCCTGGCGCAGGGCTCGGGCCGGAGCATTCCGGCGTTCCACCTGCTGGAGGCGCTGGAATCCATGGCCGATCTTTTCGTGCGCTTCGGCGGGCATGAATTCGCCGCCGGGGTGACGCTGGAAGCGGCGCGCGTGGACGAATTCCGGCGGCGCTTGAATGCCCGCGCGGCGGCCTGTTTGCGGCCGGAGGATTTGGCGCCGCGCCGGGAGATCGACGCCGTGGCCGCGGTCGCCGAACTGACGGAGCCGAACGTGGCCGAGGTTTTCACGCTGGCCCCGTTCGGCCACGGCAATCCGCCGCCGGTGTTCGCGGCGCTGGGGGTGGAGGTGGCGGGCGTCTGGCCGCTGGGGAAAGACGGGAAGCACCTGAAGGTGACGGTGCTCGGCGACGGCCTCGCGCTGGCGCTGAAGGCCTGGAGGTTCGCCGGGCGGGCCGCGGAGCTGCCGGCGGGCGCGCGCGTGGATATCGCCTTTACGATCGAGGAAGACACCTACTCGGCGGCGCGCGGAAATCCGGGCTGGGCGGCGACGCTGAGCGACGTGCGGCCGGGGTGAGCGGCGCGCCGCCGCTTTCAAATGTCGTTACGATAGACCCATGACCAAGTCCGCGTTCGCCTGCGCTTTTTTGTGCCTGGGCCTTTCGGCTTACGGGCAGACTTCCCCGGTCTTCAACATCCTGGATTACGGCGCGAAGCGCGACGGCTCGGCGTCCAGCACGGCGGCCATTCGCAGCGCCATCCAGGCCTGCGCCAAGGCCGGCGGCGGCACGGTGTGGATCCCGGCCGGGACCTACGTTACGGGCGCGATCGAAATGGTCAGCAACATGACCTTGCACATCGACACCGGCGCCACGGTCCGCTTCGCAGCCAATCGCGAGGAGTACCCAATGGTGGAAGTTGGCCGCTATGAGGGCGTGGAAACGCGCGCTCCGGCGGCCAACATCGGCGGCTACAAGCTGGAGAACATCGCCATCGAGGGCCACGGGACCCTGACCGCAAGCAATGCGGACTGGCTCGCCCTGGTGCGCGCGGAGACGGCCGGGCGGGCGGCCTGGAACAACCTCCTGGAGCTGCTGCAGAAGCCCGCGCCCATCCCCGCCGCGCAGCGCGCCGCCGCCGAGCGGTTTTTGCGCACGGATTTCATACGGCCGGTGGAGAGCCGCAACGTGCGCATCGAGGGCCTGCACATCGTGGGCTCGCCGATGTGGACGATTCACCCGCTGTACTGTGAGAACGTGACCATCCGCGACGTGATGGTGGAGACCTTCCCCGGCGCCAACACCGATGGCGTGGATATCGACTCCTGCCGCCACGTGCGCATCTCGGATTCCTATTTCGACACCGGCGACGACGCCATCTGCCTGAAATCCGGCAAGGACGCGGACGGGCTTCGCGTCAACCGGCCCACCGAGGACGTGGCGATTACCAACTGCACGGTCCACCGCGGGCATGGCGCGGTGGTGCTGGGCAGCGAGACCTCGGGCGGGATACGCAACGTGGTGGCCAGCAACATCGTTTCGGTGGGGACGGATCGCGGCATCCGCATCAAGAGCACGCGCGGGCGCGGGGGAGTGCTGGAGAACATCCGCTTCGACAACTGGGTGATCGAGGACTCGCGCTACGCGGCCATCCAGGTGACCAACTTTTACACCAACGCTCCCGAGGAGCCGGTGTCGGCGCGGACGCCGGTCTTTCGCAACATCGCCATCAGCCACGTGACCATCAACCGCTGCCCGGTGGCGGTGAGCATCGCAGGGCTGCCCGAGATGCCCGTCGAAGGCCTGCGGCTCACCGACATCGTGGCCGGCGCCAAGGAGGGACTGCGGGCCTACAATACGGTGGGCCTGGAGTTGCGCGAGGTGCGCATCGACGCGGAGAGCGGCGCGCCGTTCCTCATCCGCGATTCCCGGCAGGCGGATCTGGACGGCGTCGGGACGCGCAACCCCAAACCGGGAACGCCGGTGGTGCGGCTCGACCGGGTTAGCGGCGCCACGCTGCGCAACAGCATTGCATGGCCGGGAACGGCGGTTTTCCTGTCGGTCGCCCCCGGACAGAAATCCGCCGTCTCTTCGATGGGCAACGATTTCAGCGCTGCGGGGATGGCCGCGCAAGAGGAAGAAGTGGATTTCTGGAAGTCGCTCAGCGCGCAGCCCGACCGGTAGAAATCGGGTATGGCCGGCGGCTGGGCGCGGTTTGCGAACCCGGCGGCGGCGGTCTATTGTGAATTGGGCAGCCGAAGTTTTCGAGGAGGCCGGAAATGCGCAGATCGATTCGATCCGCGGGCGGGATCGCGGCGCTGGCCGGGTTGGCGGCATGGATGCTCGCGGGGGCATCTCCATCGGCGCGCGCCCAGGGCGCAGCCAAACGCAAGTACCGCGACACGGGCGAATACAACATCTTCAGCCAGGCTTACAGAGATGCCGGGAATCCGGCCGCGCAGATCAGGGACCTGGAAACCTGGGCGCAGCAGTACCCGGACTCGGATTTCAAGGACGTGCGCACCAGCATGCTGGCCGAAGCCTACAGCCACTTGAATCCGCCGCAGCCGGCCAAGGTTCTGGAGTACGCGGCGCAGCTCATGTCCAAGGATTTGAAGACGGTGTTCGACGATCCGCAGGAGGGCAAGGGGCAAGCCTTGTCGTTCCTGTTTGCCACGACCGTGGCGGCGGGCGCGGCCGGCACCTCGCTGCTGCCCAATCCCACGCTGGAACAGGGCGATCTGGGCTGGACGGCGGCGCTGCGGCTCAAAGCCGCGGCGGCGGCGTTCTTCGCCCCGGCCAACAAACCGGCCGCGACTTCCGACGCGGACTGGTACAAGAGCCGGGCCGTGATGGACGCGGCCGCCGATCACACGCTGATGATGCTGGAGATTTACCCGGCGGAAGCCATCCTGGCCAAGAAGCCCCAGGTTTCCACCGAGTGCCGGGACGTGGCCGAGCCGGCCTACCGGCGGGCGCTGGAGGAGCATCCCGACCAGGTGTACGTCTCCTACAAACTGGCGCAGGCTTTGCAGTGCCAGCAGCGGGAATCGCCGGAGAAGGTTTCGCTGGCGATTTACGAATACCAGCGGGCGGCCGTGCTGGACCCCACGCTGGGCGGGGCGTTCAAGGACGCCGCGGCGATTCCGGCTTTTGCCGACAGGGCCTACACGATGATCCATGGAAGCGCCGAGGGACTGGACGATCTGAAGCAACTGGTGAGGCAGTCGGCGCTGCCGCCGGAGGGATTCAGGATCAGGACGGCGGCCGAAATCGCCAACGGGCAGTAGGCGGATTTTTCTCCGCGGCGCGCCGGCGGCGTGCTACCCTGCCCCATAGGGAGAATCAGAATGGCCTGCAAAACGCCGAAGAAGGCTGCCAAGCCCGCGCCCAAGAAAGAGAAATAGCGCTTCGCCGAGCGTCGCCTCATGCATGGCCGCGGCCCGCGTGGCGCGGCCATTCCGGGTATTCTATAAGCTGCTATGGCCATCATCGCGGTTGCGGGGAGAAAAGGCGGCGTCGGCAAGTCCACCATCGCCGGCAACCTGGCGGGAGAGTTAATTTCCATGGGCTACGCGGTGGCCGCGCTGGATGCCGACCCGCAGCACAGCCTGGCCACATGGGCCGCGCAGGGCACCGGCGTCCTGGCCTCCTGCGTGGAAGCCGTGAAGCACGGCGGGCCGGATGAACTGAAGGCGCAGACGCGCGCCGCCCAAAAGGCCTTCGAGATGGTGCTCATCGACACGCCTCCGGGCATGCCCGAGACCACCGCTCAGGCCCTGATGCTGGCCGACCTGGCGCTGCTGCCCTGCGGGCCTTCGCCGCTGGACCTGTTCGCTCTGAAGGAAGCGCTACAGCTTGCGCTCCACGCGCGGGCGGTGCGCGGAGCGAAGAAGCCGCGCATCCGGTTCGTGCCGTCGAAGGTTTTGATGAGCACCACGCTGGGACGCGAGTTGGCCTCATCGCTGGAGAAGATGGGCAAGAAGGTGCTGCCGGCCATCAGCCAGCGGATCGCCCTGGCGCAGGCGGTCGAGTTCGGCCTCACGATTGGCGAATTCGCGCCCGGATCGCCGGCGCACGAGGAGTTCCAGAAACTGGCCAAGGCCGTGGACAAGATCGTCTCGCGGTGATGCGGGGCGCTCGGGCGCTTACCGGCTCGCCCGCTCCGGCGGGAAGTACCAGAGCCAGGTGGTCTTGCCCAGCTTTTCGGTGGGCGGGATGCGGTCGGGCCAAAGCTGCACGTCGGGCCGGGTGGTTCCCAATCCCAGGCGGCCTGCCTTCCACGCGGTAAGGCTAACGGCGTCCCATCCGGAAGAGGGAAACTCCGGGTCCATGGGGTGGATTGGCGGGAAGCCGTGGAAGGCTTCCAGGCGCGCGGTGATGAACGGGTGGAAGGTCACTTCGCGCGCGCCCAATTCCTCGAGGCGCCGGGCCAGGCGCTTCATATCCTGGCCCCAGTCCAGGTCGGAATCCACCAGGATCTTTTCCGGCTCGGCGCCGGCCAGGAAGTTGAAATAGGGGATGTAGTCGGGGTGGGCGAAGGCCGATGTGGCGGCGTGCCACACGAGCAGCGCGGCCAGCGCGTGGGGCGCCCACTTGACGGTTCCGATGAGCTGGAACAGGCGCAGGGCGGCCACCGCGGCCGCGATCGAGAACCCGGCATAAACCGGGAGGACGTGCCGCACGCCGATATCGATGTGGCTGAACAGGGAGAAAACCAGAATGCCCAGCGAGAAAGCCAGCGGCAGACCGGTCCACGGATCGGATCGCTCGGCCTTCCGCAGGCACAGCCAGGCGCCGGCGAACAGCAAGGCCAGGAACGGGATCGGCGTTTTGACGGCCAGCGCCACCGGGAAGAAGTACCAGAATCCGAACTGGCTGCGCTGGCCGAAGAGATAGGCGGTGTGGCCCTGGCGGTCGTGCTCCATCACGCTCTGGATGCCGTCGAAAAAGACCGGCGCGGGCGCCTTCATCCCGAGCAGGCCGGCGTAGCCGAAGGTGAAGCGGTAGCCCGCCCAAATCGCCAGGGCTCCCGCCAGCACGGCCACGAGCAGCGTGGGGACGCGGCGGCCGATGGCCTTGAGCGCCTGGCCCAGGCCCGGGCGCAGGCACCACCAGGTCCACGCCGCGGCGGAAAGGAAGGCGCACGGCAGGAACGGCAGCGCCGAGAATTTCGAAAGGACGGCGAGGCCGGTGGCCGCACCGAAGCAGGCGGCGCGCGCCAGCGTGGGGCGTTCGAACCAGCAAGCGCCGCAGAAGAAAGCGGCCACGGTGAAGGCGGTGAGGGCCATATCCGTGGTGGCCAGGCCGGCGTGCGCCAGCACGGGCGGCAGGAAGGTGAACAGGAACGCCGCCGTGACCGCACACAGCGGGCCAAAGGTCTTGCGCGCCCACAGGAAAACCACGACCGAAGCCACCCAGAAGAACGGCAGGATGCCGAGGCGCGCCAGGGCCAGGTTGCGGTCGTAACGGCCGCCGGTGTACAGGATGTCGGCGCCCGCCATCAGCCGGTCGTCTTCCCGGTTGCCCCGCAGGCCGGCCAGGTAGGGGCCCAGGGCGGCGGCCACGCGCGCCAGCGGCGGATGCTGCGTTTCGTAGTGGAAGGCGCCGTGCTCGAGCCAATCCATGCCGCAGGCCAGGTGCCCGGGTTCGTCCACGGTGTGGTTGAACACGGTGTAGGTGGCAATGATGCGCAGCGAGGCGACGGCCAGCAGGATTACCAGCGTGAGCGTGGCGTGCCGCTCCACCCAGGACACCGCCGGCCGCCAGCGGGCTGGTTTGGCCGGGGCCACCGCCGCCGGGCCCCGTGGCGCGCGCCTGGATTGCTTCTTGCCCAAATCGATGCTCCGCCCCGTCAGATTTTTTGCAGCCGCCGGAGGGTGTACAATTCCGGCCTGGTGTTTTCCTTTTCGAGCCGCTTCCAATCGTCGCCGACGTGCAGCAGTTTGCCGCTGATGTGGTTGCTGCGCTCGGAGGCCAAAAACAAAGCGAGCTGAATCTGTTTTTCCGGGGCGAGGCCGCCGGTGATGCGCACCTGGCGGGCTTCGTCGTACTCGCGGGCGCCCGCGCGTTCCTCGCCGGCGCTGAGGATCTCGTCGGTCATGTGGGTGTAGGCGTCGCCCGGGATCATGCAGTTGACCTGCACATTGTGGTCGCGGACCTCGTCCGCCAGGCACTCGGCGAAGCGCACCACCGCCGCCTTGGACGCCGCGTAGGCGCTGAAATTGGGCTGCGACTGGGCGGCGCCGGCGCTCACGACGACGATGATCTTGCCGTTGCGCCTTTCGATCATTCCCGGAAGCACGGCGCGGCAGGCGTTGGCCACGCCCATGAGATTGGTTTCGATGGCCTCCGACCAGGCGTTGGGCCGGGTGGAGACGAACGGCCCGATGGGCCCCTGCACGGCGGCGGCGGCCACCAGGATGTCGGGAGGGCCGAATTTCCGGCTCATGAGGGTGACGGCGACGGCCAGTTGATCCGGTTCCCGCACATCCGCCGGAAGCCGCAGGGCCTCGCCGCCGGCCTGTTCGATTTCCAGCTTGGCGAGGTCGAGTTCGGCCTTGCTGCGGGCCATCAGTCCCACGCGCAGCCCGGCTTGGGCAAAGCCCATGGCCAGGCGCTTGCCGATGCCGCGGCCCGCGCCGGTGATGAGGACGATCTTCTCTTTCAGGATGCCAGGCAAAGCTTAATTATAGGACGGAGCGGCCGGCGGGGAGAGCCGCGCGGCCACGGAGCGAGCACACCGGCACGGCGGCCGGCGGGAAGCGAGCGGTGGTGTATTGGCCGGGGTGGCCGCCGCCACGGCCAGCGCGCGCGCTATACCGCGTCGCAGCCCAGGCCCAGAGCGGCGTTGATGACGATCTGGACGTCCGCCACGGTGACCTGGCCATCGCCGTTCAGATCGTTGTTTTGCGGCGTAACCCCCAACGCTTCGTTGATCATGAGCTGCACGTCGGTGACGGTCGTGACGCCGGACTTGGAGAGGTTGCACATGCTGTACTGCGTCACCGGGAAGCTCCGGCTGACCGAAGGGGCCGCGGCGTAATTCACGTTGCCCGCCTGCGATGCCTGGATCGTGCAGGTACCCACCGCTACCAGCGTCACGGTCGAGCCCGATACCGTGCAGACCGTCGATGTGGTCGAGGCGAAGGCGACCGTCAGGCCGGAGGACGCGGTCGCGCCGACCGCGAATGGAGGCGTCCCCAGCGCCTGGTTGTAGAGCGCCGGGAAGGAGATGATCTGCGGGCCGGGGACAACCGGGGTAGATTGCTGCACCGAGACGTCATCCAGCCAGACGGTGTTGGGGTTGACGTTCCCGTAGTAGAAGGACGCGTTGACCAGTCCCGAAGCCGGCGCCGTGAGCGAATACTGAAACGTATTGGCGGTGACGCCCACGGCCGCCGCTTGCCAAAGGTAGACCGTGTTCGGAGCGGCGTACTGTTGCAGAACAAACGGCAGGCTCAACGGCGCGCTGGCTCGCGCTTTGAAGGTGACCGTATAGCCGAGCCCCTGCGTCATGGTGAAGGGCTGGTAGAGCTGCAGGTCCCAGTTGGTGCCGGTGGAGTTCGATACGGTCAGTTCCGCCGAGACGGCGCCATCGATCGGGTTGGATGTGCTGGCCACCACGTTGCCCACGGCTCCGGACAGAGCTTGTAGCTGCCAATCCGTCAGACCCATCTCGAAACCGCCATTCGCCAGCATCTCGCCGGGGGCCAATTCCTGCACCGAGACATCATCCAGCCAGACGGTGTTGGGGTTGATGTTTCCGTAGTAGAAGGACGCGTTGACGGGTCCCGAGACCGGCGCCGTGAAGGAATACTGAAACGTATTCGCGGTGACCCCCAAAGCCGCCGTTTCATAGAGGTAGACGGTGTTCGGAGCGGCCGGCTGTTGCAGGACGAACGGCAGGTTCAACGGCGCGCTGGCTCGCGCTTTGAAGCTGACCGTATAGACGACCCCTTGCGTCATCGTGAAGGGCTGGTAGATCTGCAGGTCCCAGTTGGTGCCGGTGGAGTTCGATACGGTCAGTTCCGCCGAGGCGGAGCCATCGATCGGGTTGGCGGCGCTCGCCACCACGTTGCCCACGGCGCCGGACATAGCGGTTAGCTGCCAATCCGTCAGACCATTCTCGAAACCGCCATTCACCAGCATATCGACCGACGTGACGATTACCGACGCTGGATTCGAGGCCGCGGCGAGATTACCGGCGCGATCCATCGCGGCCACGGTGTATGAGTATGCGGAGCCAGGCACGACTGTGGTATCCACGAATCCCGAACTGAGGGAGTAACTCAGAAACGCGTTGTCGCGATAAATGTAATACCGCGCGATTCCGGATGGATCGCTCACCGGCGTCCAGGTGAGCACGACGCCATTTTCCCCCGCCGCGGCGCCGAGGTCCATCACCGCCGGCGGCGGCGTCGAGTTATTGTACCCAAGCAGCTTGCGGAACGCCGTTTCGGAACCCGCGTTCAGCATCGCTGGCGACGCCAGTTGAGCCACATACAGGTTCAGGACGTACGCGGCGGCGGAGGTCTCCAGACGCGCATCGCCCCAGTTCGACCACTGCGGGTAGTTGGCCCAGTTCCAGTCGATGTAATCGAACTGCTTAACCACCGGAGTGGCTTGCATGAAAGCGAAGAACTGCTCGAACCAGCCGTCCCAACTGGTGGCGCCGTTTTGCGCGCCGACGTAACGGGGACTCTCCTCAGCCAACATGACGGGCTTCCGATGCGCGATGGCGAGCGCGAAGAACGGCGTAATGGCGGGATCCTGGGCGAACATACTCGTTCCATACATGTTCATGCCGTACCAATCGACGTACTGGTCGCCGGGATAGTAATCGAGATAGTCCGTGACTCCCCCGTCGGCCGCGTCGCCCGAGGCGTCCCACACGGTGGCGACTTCCAGGTTCGCGGCGCGGATCGCATTGGTGATGCGGATAAACGCCTGCTGATAGGTGGACGGCGTGTAGCCGTTCCAACCGGTTCCGTTGAACTCATAGCCGATACGCAGATAGACCGGCGTCGCCAGGCGTTGCAAACCCGTCACCAGGTTGGCGATCTGCTGATCGTAGGCGCCGGCGGCCACCTGCGCGTCATAGGCGCCGCCCGTCCCCACGCCGTTCGTCATGCTCAAGCCGACTTGCGGAATGATGAACTGGTTCGGGTAGGACAACAACTCCGCCTTGAGGTTGTCGGACCAGTTTGCGGCGAGCCCAGCCAGGTTGTAGTAATCCATGAACACCGTAGGCTGGCTGCCCGCCGGCATGACGCCCCAATATGCGGCAAACGCATCCGGGCTCTGGCCGGCCCCGTGCATCAGGCCTCCTTGCGGCTCCAACCTGGCGCCATAGTTGACGCGCGGCTGATAAGTTTGCCCGTCGAGCGCACAGGCGGCCAGCAGGAAACAAACAAGGATAGAAATGGCTTTCATAAAATTTACCTCTCACATCGTGTAGCGACGCCGCTGGCTAAAATGCGTCAAAAGAGCGCCATTTTCTTTTCGGGTGTTTCCTGGCCCGAATTGGGCCGGGCAGAGCATGCCCCTTGCGTATGCCGCCTCACGGAATCGGAACTGTGACGTTCACCTGGGTGAGCCGGCTGAATCCGGGGGCCGGTCCGGGGAAGGACGGCGTCGCGGGCGCGGTAAAGCCGATGGTCTGCGCCAAACCGGCCGCTAGCGCGCCATCCACCCGCCGTCCACCACCAGCACGTGCCCGTTGACGTAGTCGCTGGCGGGCGAGGCCAGAAACACGGCAGTGCCGCCCACATCCTGCGGCGTGCCCCAGCGGCCGGCGGGGATGCGCTCCAGAATCGACTTGCTGCGCACCGGGTCGGCGCGCAGAGCCGCCGTGTTGTCGGTGGCCATATAGCCCGGGGCGATGGCGTTGACGTTGACGTTTTTGGGCGCCCACTCGTTGGCCAGCGCCTTGGTCAACTGCGCCACGGCGCCCTTGGCCGCGGCGTAGGACGGCACCAGGATGCCGCCCTGGAACGACAGCAGCGAGGCGATGTTGACGATCTTTCCGCCGCCCTGCGCCAGCATGTGGCGGCCGGCCAGTTGGCAGAACCGGAACACCGCGTTGAGGTTGATCTCGATCACGTCGGACCAGTTTTTGGCCGAAAACTCGGCGGCGGGCTGGCGCCGGATGATGCCGGCGTTGTTCACCAGGATGTCGATGGAGCCGAGTTCGCGCACGGTGGTAGCGACCAGGTCCTCGCAGACCTGGGCGTCGGAGACGTCCCCGATGGCGACCACCGGTTTGGCGCCCGCCGCGCGCACGGCCGCGCAAACGTCGTCGATGCCGCGATGGTCGATGCCGTGAACCACCACGTTGGCGCCCGCTTGTGCGAAGGCGATGGCGATGCCAGCGCCCAGACCCACCTGCGACCCGGTCACCAGTGCATTCTTTCCCTGCAAACTAAACGGATTCTGAGTCATCAAAGGCATTATAACCGGCGGCGGGGTGGGCGACCGGCTGGGGCGGGCGGCCGGCTGGGATGGGTGACCGGCGAGTTGGGCGGCCGACGGGATGGGCGACCGGCGGGATGGGCGGCCGGCGGGGTGGGCGACCGGCGGGGTGGGCGACCGGCGGGATGGGCGGCCGGCGGGGTGGGCGGCCTACTCGCCGGCGCGCTCCCAGATTTCGTAGTTGCCAAAATCCGCGGTGTGCCGGAAGCCGCTTTGGAACCAGGCCCACACGCGCGGAAATATGCGGTAACGGGCCATGCCGTCGCCGTCGAAGGTGATCTTCTCGCCCACCACCACACGCACGTCGTGGCGCTTGAGAGACGATTCCATCCACTCGTCGAGCCGGGGTACATCCGCGGCCACGAAAGAGTGGCCGGACTGGAAATACAGCAGGGGCTGCGGAGAGGGCGCGCTCAGCAGGCCGTAGAACAGGGTGGAATCGCCCATGACGAAGAAGTTTCTGCGCGTGGCTGCGAGGTAGCGGATGGTGGCCTCGAAGTCCTCGCGGCGCAGAGTGGCGCGTGGGCCGGTGTCGGGGCCGAGCACGGTAGGCTCGCCCCACAGCACGCCCTCCAGGCCGCGCACGGCGAGGCGCGAGCGAAACACCGTGCCGGGCTGGAACTGCTGCACCACGCGGGTCCAATCGCAGCGGATGGAGTTGCCTACCGACACCACGCCCCAGAGCGCCGCCACCGCGACGCAAACGGTGCGGAAGGCGCGCGCCGTGGGCATGCGGAACTGGGCAAGGCCTGCGGCGGGAGACAGGGCCACATACTCGGGGAGGCGCAGCAGCAGGCCGAAACCCACGGCGGCGGCCAGCCCCAGGAACGCCAGGTTGTTCTGCCATTCGTTGAGCGTAAGGCTCTGGATGAAGCTGCGGCAGAGGGGCAGCGAAAACGCGCAGACGGCGGCCGGCGCCAGTTCACGCCAGAGGGGGCCGCGATAGTTGGGGATGGCGAGGAACAGGCAGACCGCGCCCGCCAGCACCGCCAGCATGTCCGGCTGGAACACGTTGGGGACCGGTCCCATGAACAGCCCGGCGGCGATCTGTCCCACCGAGACGCGCGCGCCGCCGATGTGGCCGGCGACCACCACCGTGCGGTAGAGGAACTCGCGCAGGCACTGATAGCGCCAGGCCAATGCCAGCGCCACGCCGGCAGCGGCGGCCGTTCCCGACCCGAGGGCGAGCGCGGCGCGGCGAGCGGCCCGGAGGTCCGGCAACTCGCCGGCCCATAGAACCGCCAGCAAAACGGGAGCGAAGAGCACTCCAAAACTCTGCTTGGAGAGAATCGCGAGCACCAGCAGAAAGCCCGCCGCGGCCTGCCACCAGCGGCGCGGGCGGCTGGCGCTCGACAACGATTCCGCCACGGCCTGGAGGGCCAGCAGGTCGAAGAAGAGGGCCGTCTGGTCCATACTGAAGGTCCCGAACGGCGCCTGGAAATTGACGGCGGTAGCCAGACCCGCGCAGCAGGCCAGCGGGCGCGCGCCGCCGCCCAGAAACAGCCTGGTGGACCGCATAACGCTCAAGGTAGCCAGCGCGCCCGTCAGGCACGCGGGCAGGACAGTGGCTGCCCAGTTGACGCCGAACAAGCGGAAGAACAGCGCCTGGATCAGATAGGCGATCGGCCCGAACGGCATCACGAAATCCCGGTAAGGCGCCTGCCCCTGCAAAATGCGCCAGGCTCCGTCGAAGACCGCCGACTGATCGAAGAGGAAGATGCCGCGGTGCCCGGCGATCCAGGTCCAAACCGCCGCGGCCGCGGCCAGCGACACGCAGGCCGCACCGTAGGCCAGTCTTCCGGTAGAGCTGCGATTGGATGGCAAGACCGAAGAGTATAGCAAGCGCGGGCTCACTTCGGAGTCTGCACGTGAAGGTTGAGCGTGTCGTGGCTCCTGGGCTGGATGGCGACGGCATGAGCGGCCGGTTCAAGCGGGCGCAGGAAGTCCGGGTCGAACCAGGAGTCGGGCTTCATGTGGTTCCAGGCCAGCGTGCAGCACGTCGGCCGATCCGCTGCGCATGCTGCGCACGTACATACCGGGCGGAAGGCCTCTGAATTCGGCGGAGTACTGGCCGGCGGCGAGCGCGACGGACAGGCGCCGGAGGGCGGAATAGCGGATCGTGTCGGCGCCCTGGGCCGGCCGTGCGGAGGCATGCAGGGTGCCCGAGGAAAGCCAGCATCCCGGCCTGAATCCCTCGGGAGCCGCGATGCGAACCGTCACGCGGATAACGCGCGGCCGCGGGATGGCGATGTCCAATCCGGTGACGCGAGATCCCAGCCCCACTTCCACCGTGGAGGCCGCGTCGGGGTCCGGGACTCCCGGGTAGAACACGTTCACCAGTGAGCCAAGCCCCTGGAGTTCGGCGTGCACGTGGTACTTTCCCGGCTCCAGATCGGGGATGCGGAATTGGCCCAGGTCGTCGGCGTCCTTCGTGGCAGCTTCATAGAACGTTCTCCCTCCCGGTCCGAACCGCACAGCCCACTTCGCTACCGACACCCCGCTCAGCGGTTCGCCCTCGGAACCGTGAACCGTGCGGGCCACTACGGAGAACGGGAACAGCTTCAGCGCAACGTCCTTGACCTGCTGTCCGGGATCGAGCGCGATGGCGATTTTGCCGCCGAGGCCCGGCCGCCGCGCGCCGTAGCAGGTTTCCAGATAGCCGTTGCGCGAGCCGCCGAGGAAGTAGCGGCTGTGGTTGAGACCGGCGATGGTGAAGTTGCCCTGGGCGCCGGCCGCGCTGGTGGCGGTGGGCTCGGACGGCCCCTCGCCGATCGTGTCCCCCCAGACTTCGGCTTTGCTGAGCGGCTGGCCGGTGAGGGGGGCGAGGAGGAGGATCAGGTTGGACATGGAGGCCTGGCTGTGGGGGGTGGTTTGGCTACGAGCGTAGCGGCGGGTTGACACCCTGCCCCGCATGGAGGCAAGCCACAAGCTGACTAAGTGGGGATTCCCAAGCCACTGGGCGGGTTGGCAACCCGCCGCAGGTTGACAACCCACAAAAACCCGCCCGAGCCGGCGACTTATGAGAGTCCGGTGCGCGGAGGTTTGGGTTTGGGCGCGGCTTTCCTGCGCGGCGCGGCGGGCTTAGCGGCCGGCGCTTTTCGGGCCGCGGGTTTCTTGCGCGTCACCCCCAGACTGGTTTCGAGAATCTGCTCCAGCAGCTTCTTCTCTCCGGGAAGCACCACCTTGGTGAAGTCCGGTGGGCGCTGAGCGGCCAGATCGCGCATGCGGCGAATCCACAGCAGCGATTCCCGGGCGGGGTGTGGCCCGATCTGGCCCACCAGTTCCAGAGCCTTGTCGAAGTCCGGGATGCCGCGGTAGCAGCGCAGGGCTTCCTGCGGGCTTCCCGCGCGCAGGTACTCGGCGGCGGCCAGTTCCAGTTCGCCGAGCCCTTCGAGGCACTGGCCGATCAGCTTGGGGTCGGCGTCCGGCGCCTCGCGCAGCATGTTCAGGGCGGGAGCGTACATTTTCAGCCGCAACATGCCGCGGAGCGTCCGTTCCCGCAGGCCCGCCTTTCTGGCGGCGGCTTCGAGCGGGGTGAAGAGATCGTACAGCGCGGGAAGCAGCGGGTGGATCATGCCGGGGAGGTCGTCGATCCGGTTTTCCAGAAGTTGCAGCCAGCCGGCGGCGCGCGGCTGCAGCTCCAGCAGCAGCCACGGATCCACCTCCGAACCATGCACATTCAAGGCCCGCGCGAACTGCATCATGGTGCTGAGCTTGTCGTCGCCGTAATTCCGCTCGTGAGCCGCAAGGTTATCGATGAGTACCGACAGGCCCGTCCGGGAGGCCGAGACGGCGGCAAAAGACGCCTCGTGAAACAGGTCGGTGCGGCCCATTTCGGAGGGCAGCGAGACGCGCCGCATGGCCAGCGTCAGCGCCACCTGGCACAAGGCCATCTGCGCGGACCGGCGCGCGGCCGGATCGTCCACCGAGAACTTGCCGCCGCGTTCGCCCAGCAGGGCGACCGCCTGCCGGGCGCGCGACCAGGCCATGGCGGGCCGGACCTCCAGCAACTGCCGCGCGTCGCGCTCGCACAACCGGACGCGTTCCTCCAGATCGAGCGTGTCCTCTTCCAGGGTCTTCAGCAGCACGTCGGGAACCACGGGGTAGGCCGGCGCCGAGTGGAACGAGAGCATGTGGCGGGTGTGTTCCAGGACGCGGTCGTTGGGGTTGACGTCCAGCCAGAAGATCCGCTCCGAAGGGCGGCTGAGCACCACGCGCAATTGGTCGATCGCCAGGCGCTTGCTGAGGTCTTCCAGTTCCAGGCCGCGCCCGCGCTCGCGCGCCAGCAGCACGCGGTCCACCCATTTCCCGGCGTCCAGCACGCACACCGACTGGAAATCGAGACCCTTGGCTTCAAAGCTGGTGAGCACGCGGTCGCGCAGCTCGGCGGGGACGTAGGGCGGGATCTCGTCGCCGGGAGTGATGATGGCCAGCCCTTCCCGCTCGCTGAACACGCGCAGCAGGGCATCCAGTTCGGGCCCCGATTTGGCGGTACACAGGATCGCCTGGTCGCCCGCGTTTTCGTCGATCTCCGCGATTCCCGAGCCGCCCGGCCGCTCCTGCTTGGCGATAGCGCCGTAGAGATCCCACACCCGGTTGACGAGGGTAGCGATGCGCACCGGGCTGCGCAGGTTGACCTGCAGGTTGAAATCCTGCGGGGAAGCGATGCGATGGTGGATCAGGTCCTGGAACCAGCCCCATTCGAAATCGGTGGGGCGCACGGTCTGCGCCTCGTCGCCCGCCACCAGCAGCGAGGCATCGCGGCCCAGCGCGGCGGCCAATTCGACCACCACCAGCGCTTCGATGGGAGTGAGGTCCTGCGCTTCGTCGAGGGCGATGCAATCGAAACCGGCGAAGGCCCCGGCCCCGCCGGCGCGGACCTGTTGCGCGGCCTTCCACGCCAGGTCCAGTTCGCCGAAGAAGCGCTCGACGGAGTGCAGGTCGCGCCGCCGCAAGGTCTCGGCGACTTCCACCACGGCTTCGGCGGCGGCCCGTCCAATAGCCTGTTCCCGCAGATCGCGATACTGCCGGGCGCTGATCCGACGGTCGGGGAAGCCGGGGAACCGGCCCAGCGGAATGGGAAGCAGGGCGCCGATCAGGTGCGCGTGCATCTCGTCGTACAGCGACGGCTTCTCGTTGAGCCAGGGCCCCAGGGTGGCGGCGGAGAGACCGGAGATCTCCTTGACGAACTCGCCGCGCACGCGCCGCACCGGTGCGAACGGCGCGTCGCTTTTCAGGATCTGGCGCAGCAACTGCGAATACGTGACCACGTGGAAGCGCTTGTTCCCGGGAGCGAAGCGGTCGAAGTGCTCGCGGGCCAGCGCGGCCAGTTCATTGGAATACGTGATGTAGAGAACCGCCTGCCGGCCGGCGACATCGGCAGCGTGCCAGAGGGCCGTGGTCTTGCCGCTGCCCGGAGAGCCCTTGATGATGCGGATCTTCTGCCGGCCGTCGGCGAAGCGGGCCTGCTGCTGGGTCCAGGGCGCCGGCACCAGGGCCGCGCGCCGCAGGTCCCCGATTTCGATGGGAAGGTAGTTGGCGCCGAGCGACTGGGGACTGAGCGGCGAATGATCGTCGTGGTGGCGGATATCGCGGAGGAACACGGCGCCCTCGCCGGCCGCTTCGAACTCGGGCTGGCCGGTCAGCGGGGCCGCGCCGCGCGGCGCCCACCAGGCGTAGTAGTGGCTGCCGTGATTGCCGCCCAGCGGCGAGCGGCGCCATCCGCGGTTGGCGCCCTGGGTGGGCTTGTAGTACGGCCGCGCGGGGTTGACGTGCAACCGGTGCAGCAGGAGGGCCGCCCGCCTGCCGACCGTGTTGGCGCGGTTCTCCTCCATCCTTTCCAGGAACTCCATGTGGCAATAGATATGGTTCCCGGCGACGCGCGGCGGCGCGTCCTCGTACAGGGCGGCTTGTTCCGGACGGCGTGGCATTGGGCGCGAATTTCCAGTTTGGCACACCGGCCGGGCGGGTGCGCTCGCATGGGAGGCGGAACGGCGGGCGAAACCGCGAGGGGACGGCATCCGGCGGCTGGCGCCGGGCGCGCCGGCCAGACCCGGCGGCGCGGCCTGCGCGCTTCAGGATTCTTCAGGATTGCCCACGGAGCCCGCTTGAGCTACAGTTGCAGATACTATGTCACGCGCTAGCTCTCTTGCATCCGTGGAAATCGATGTGGGCGAAGAAACCGAAGAACTGCCCCGCCCGGAGCCCGACGCTCCGTTCCGCATTCTGGTGGCGGGGGACTTCACCGGAGGAAGCGGCCGCGTCCGGAAGGCCATCGAAGTGGACCGCGACAACTTCGACGATGTGATGAAGCGCCTGGCCCCGGCGCTGCGGCTGCCGTTCGGGAAAGCCGAGGCGGCCATCGAGTTTCGCGAGCTGGAGGATTTCCACCCGGACCGCCTGTTCGAACGGCTGCCGCCCTTCCAGGCCCTGCGCGCCCTGCGCCGGCGCCTGGCGGACGAAACCACCTTTCGCGAAGCGGCCGTTCAACTGTCGCCGCCCGAAGCACCCAGGCCGCCGGGTGGGGCGGTCCCGGCGGGCTCCGACGTGCTGCGCGCCATAATGGGCGAAGCTCCGCGCGCGCCGGCCCCGGCTCCGGCGCGCGGCGCCGATTGGGACCGGATGCTGGGCGAGATGGTTTCGAAATACACCGAGCCGAAGCCGGACCCGCGTCAGCCGGAATTGATCGCGCGGACGGATGCCGCCATCACCGGCGAGATGCGGGGAGTGCTGCGCCATCCGGCTTTTCAGTCCCTCGAAGCCGCGTGGCGCGGACTCCACTTCCTGGTGCGGCGTCTCGAGACCGGCGAGGATCTCAAGGTCTTCCTGCTGGATCTGCCGCCCGAGGAGTTGCTGACCGCGGCGGGGTTGGGGGCGCTGCGGCGCGTGGCGGTCTATGAGGGAACCGGCACCATCGGAGCGGCGCCGTGGGCGCTGATCGCCGGGCTGTACTCGTTCAGCGGCGAGCACGAAGGGGTGCTGGCGCAGATCGCCTCCATCGCGCACTCGGCGGGCGCGCCGTTCCTGTCGGGGCTGGGGCCGTCGGTGGTGGGGCTGAAGAGCGTGTTCGACGAACTGCGGCGGAGCGCGGCGGCGCGCTGGGTGGGCCTGGCGATGCCCCGCTTTCTGCTGCGGCTGCCGTACGGGAAGAACGCCGACTCCACCGAGTCCTTCGCTTTCGAGGAAATGCCGGAGCCGGTGGAGCACGAGCGGTACCTGTGGGGCAATCCGGCCATCGCCTGCGCGTACCTGATCGGCGAAGCGTTCAGCCGGTACGGCTGGGAGTTGCGCCCGGGTGTGCTGCGGGACATCGACGGGCTGCCGCTGCATCTCTACGAGAGCGAAGGCGAGAAGCGCCTGAAGCCCTGCGCCGAGATCCTGATGACGGACGAAGCGGCGGAGTTGCTGATGGCGCGCGGCTTCATCCCGCTGGCTTCGCTGAAGGACACCGACCAGGTGAGGGTGGTGCGGTTCCAATCGATCGCGTCTCCCGCCGCGCCGCTGGCGGGGAGATGGGCGTAGGCCCACGGCGCATCAGCGCGCGACGGCGGGCAGGGCCGCGGCGATGACCGGTGCGGAGGTGGGCCGGCCGGCGCCCGCTTCGTTTTCGAGGGTCGCCATCACCGTGCCGCCCGGCGCGCAGCGCAGGCGCGACACGTGCATGGCGGCGCCGCCGGCGCCCGGCCGGAACATTCCCGCGGGGATGGGCGTCGCGCCCTTGGGAATCACCCACATCTCGAACGCCATGCCGGCGGGCGGCGCGGGCAGACCGGCGGCCATCAGCAGCACGCCCTCCGCGTTGGCGAACACGGCGCCGGTGGGCGGCTGCTTCTCACCGAAGGATGCGGCCATGCCGCCGGGAGCGTCGAGGATGGCGGAAGCCTGTTGGAAGCGCGCCAGCTCGACGGACTGCGCGCGCAGCCGGCGCTGCGCCCGCTCGACGTCTTCGGCGAACTGGCGTTCGCGTCCGCTGAAGTAGACCGCCGCGGCCAGCGACAACACCGCCGCCGCGGCCCAGAACGGCGCCCATCCGAAAGGCCGCGGCGCTTCCGCCGGAGCGGCGGCCGTCTCCATGGCGCGCTTCACGCCCGCGAGGCAAACCTCGCAGCCGCGATCCAGGTGCGCGCGGATCTCGCCGCGCTCGCGCTCGCCGGCCGTGCCGCGCGCATACCGTTCGTACGAGCCGCGGAGTCCTTCGCAGTTCATGGGCGCGCCGCCGAAGCGCGTGGGCGCGCGGTGTGAGCGGCCCGCCAAAGCGGCGTGGTGGTGAAGATCATGGGATCGCAGCCCTCGATTCGAGTACGATCTTACCGTGACGGGTGCGCCGATGGAAGCGCGCGAGGCTTCCGGCGTTCGAAATTTTCGCGCCGCGCCTCGCGATGAAGACAAATTGCGAGGGCGATGCGCGCCGCGAGCGGGCGATCGAGACCCTCGCATGCATTTTTTTCTTGACATTCGCCGCGAAGAATCTTATATATGGATCACATTGCGATTTTCGAGTCGCAAAATTTGATGTTAGGGAGAATCAATCGATGAAGAGCGCAACCAAGAAAGCCGCCCCCAAGAAAAAGGCTGCTCCGAAGAAGAAGAAGTAGCTCGGGCGCGCCCTGAAGAAGGGCTACCACACAGGTTTCACTTCGAGGCCCCGGTTTTCGGGGCCTTTTTCATTTTTCAGAGCTTCTCCCTCCGTCCCTCTTCCCGCCTCTCCCGCCGCCGCCCGCGCTCCGCTCACGGCTGCTTCGACTGCACCAGCACGCGGAAGGTCTCTCCCATTCCGAACAGCAGGGTCTTGAGCTGCATGCGGCGCCGCAGTGCGGCGGCGGGATCGGCGCCCAGGGCGGCCGCGAATCGATCGGGCTCGCCCGCATCCAGCAGCATCCGCGCCAGCGACCCGAAGCTCACGGTCCGCAAGCCGGCCTCAAGCCCGCTCTCCTCGATGGCCGTGAAGTTGACGTGCGCCGTGATGTCGGCTTCGCCGGGATCCTCCAGCACCCGCTCGCGCGCGGTGTGGCGGCGGTAGCCCATCAGCGTTCCGGCGGGAAAGCGAATGGACTCGGCGCGCGTGTACCCGTAGTCGATGGTCAGCACGTAACCGCCCTCCAGCGCCCGGCCGATCCGCCGGATCCAGTCGAGCGCGGCCAGGTTGGCTTCATACCAGCGGTCTTCTTCGGGCGACGGGAAGTAGCGGCGGAGATAGCGGTCCACTTCGGCCGGCACTTCGCCGCCGGTGCGCCATCGGAAGCCGCCGTCCTCCCAGGCGACGCACTGGCGGTGGAAGCGTCCCTGGCGGCAAATGGCGGCTTCGACCGGCAGCGCGTCGAAGAACTCGTTCGAGAAGACCACGCCGGTGAAGCGCGCGGGCAGCTCGCCGGAATCGATGTCCACGGGAACGTATCGCCACCCGGAGAATGCCTCGGCCATCTCCCCGCGTCCGGCGCCCAGCTCGACCACGGTGAACTCTCGCGGCTCGCCCAGTTCGCGGTACAACTGGCGGACGCGCGCGGCCATCAGAATTCCGAAGACCGGCTGCACCTGCTCCGCCGTGTAAAAATCTCCGTCCTTGCCGAACGGATCGCGCGGGCGCCGATAGTATCCGTGGACCGGGTGGTAGAGCGCCGCGTCCATGAAGCGGCGAAACGGCATGGGACCGTCGCGGAGAATTTCCGCGGCCAGCCAATCCCGCAACCGGCCGCCTGGCTGCTGCATACGCTCCCATGCTAGCGTGAAAGCGGGTTATGGCGTTGCCGCACACGGTTCGCGTGAAGCTCATGTCGGAAGCGGCCGGCGGCATCTCCCTCACGCCGGTGGTGGCGCAGGAGATGCCAGTGCGCGATTTGATCGAGCACATCCTGGGGGTGACCGGCAAGGACGAGCCGCGGATCGGCGAGATCCTGCGGCGGGGAACCATGACCATCGGCGCGTCGCGCTTCCGTTGGGCCGGCTGGAATGCGGACGTGGACGAGCTTCGGCATTTGCTGGCGGGCTTTCCCGATCCCGATCCGGCGCGGCCGTTCCTGGCGGAGCGATGCATCCGCGTGGTCCTCGCGGGCGGACGGCAGGAAGTGGCGATCCTGCGCGAGACGGCGGCGCGCGGGGGCCTGTTCCGGAAACGGACGTTCTGGGACGAGCTGATGGAAGTGGCCGGCGCGCGGGCGCCGGCCTACGCGGGATACTCCTACCGGGAACGCGCCGACCGTTATGTCCGCGAGCTTTCCGGCGAGGAAGCCGCGCGGATTCGCGAGGCGGCGGGAAGAGCCGGGCGCGGCGCCTGGAGCGACGGCGTCCGGCGGGCGGCGTTCACGCGCGCCGAGCTGTTTGCCCAACGCTAGCGCGAGGTTGGCGGGCGGAAGCGCCCGCCCCACTTCGGCGGCAATGAGGGCCAGGCGCTTTCGCCTGTCGACACCCCCTATTCCTCGGGCACTTCGCCGGTGTCCTCGGCGCGATTCTCGAACTTGGTCTGCGCATGCAGAAACACCAGGTTCACGGTGCCGACCGGGCCGTTGCGCTGTTTGGCCACGATCAACTCGGCCAGGCCGCGCAGATCCTCGCGATCGCGATGGTACACCTCTTCGCGGAAGATGAACCCCACCAGGTCGGCGTCCTGCTCGATGGAGCCGCTCTCGCGCAGGTCGCTGAGCTGCGGGCGGTGATCGCCCTGGCGCGTTTCGACCGCGCGGCTCAACTGGGAGAGCACCAGCATGGGGACGTTCAGTTCCTTGGCCAGCGTCTTCATGCCGCGGGAAAGGGCGCTGACTTCCTGGTTGCGGTTCTCGAAGCGGCCGCGTCCGGTCATCAACTGCAGGTAATCGACGATCACCAGGCCGATCTTGCGCTCCACCTGGAGGCGGCGCAGCTTGGCGTGCATGTCCATGAGTTGAAGGCCGGCGGTGTCGTCGATGTACAAGGGCGCTTCGGCGATCTCGTGTAGTCCGTGGTTGAGCTTGCGGCGTTCCTCCGGAGTCAGGTACCCCGCGCGGAAACTATGGCTGTCGACGCGCGAGGCGGCGCACAGCATGCGCGTGAGCAGCGACTCTTTCGACATTTCGAGCGAAAAGATGGCCACCGTCTGCTTGAGCTTCAAGGCCACGTGCTGCGCGATGTTCAGAGCCAGCGCGGTCTTTCCCATGGACGGGCGCCCCGCCAAGATGCACAGGTCTCCGCCGTGCAGCCCGCCGGTCATCTCATCCAGCTTGGCGAACCCGCTGGAGATGCCCTTGATGCGCTTGCCGGGATCGAGGAAGGCGTTGATGCCGCCCTCGTAGCCGTCCAGAATCTGGCCGGGCGTGAGCAGGCCGCTCTTGACGCGCGCCTCGCCCAGCTTCAGCAGAGTCTCTTCGGCGCCGGCCAGAATCTGCCCGGGCTCTTCCTCGTCCATCAAACAGCGCTGCATCATGTGCTGGGAAGCGAAGATGATGCGGCGCAGCAGGGCCTTGTCCTTGACGATGCGGACGTAGCTGTCGACGTTGGGAATCTGGGGAAGGCCGTCGTCCAGCGACACCAGGTAGCTGAGCCCGTCGCAGGCCTCCAGCTCGCCGAACTTCATGAGCTCGTTGGCGACGGTGATGCGGTCGATGTTTTCGCCGCGTTCATGCAGCTCGCCCATGCGCCGGAAAATGCGGCGGTGCTTTTCGAGACTGAAATCGTCCGCCTCCAGGGTGCCGGCGCACTGCACGAAGAGGCCATGGTCGAGCAGGATGCTGCCCAGCACGAAGCGCTCGGCGTCCTCGTTGGTGGGCAGGCGTTTGTCGATGGTGTTCTGGGCTGTCATCGGACGAATGGTCCAGGATACCTTCGAAGAGGGGGCGGCACAATGCCTAAACCACGGCAGGGCGAGAATGTCTGTGCATGCGCTAACCGTTTTGAACTCACCGGATGCATGACGGCTTCCACGCGACCGCGCTCGCGATCCACAGCGATTTCCACAGGGCGGCGCGGCTTCCCGCCGCCCAAACCAAAATCTATTATATATGTTTTATCGGATTTGAGGGCATAATCGGCAGTGGGGGAATATCGGATGCCTCTTTGGCTGGCTTCGAGCGGCATGTGGCACGACATCTTCGTGGCGGGCGCGCCGGTAATCGAGAAGGTGTTGCGGCCAATCGCGGTCTACTTTGCCCTGGTGGTGTTGCTGCGGGTGTTCGGGAAGCGGGAGCTGGCGCAACTCAACCCCTTCGACCTGGTGGTGCTGCTCTCGCTGTCGAACACCGTGCAGAACGCCATCATCGGCAACGACAATTCGTTGAGCGGGGGGCTGCTGGGGGCTTTCACGCTGCTGGGCGTCAACTACCTGGTGGTGCGATTCCTGTTCCAGCACCGGCGGCTCGACCAGGTGTTCGAAGGCCAGCCGCTGGTGCTGATCGACAAGGGCCGCGTGCAAAGCAAAGCTCTGGCGAAGGAGCTGCTGACCCATTCGGAGCTGATCACGGTGCTCCACCGGCAGGGATTCGACAAGATTCAGGACGTGGAGCGGTGCGTGCTGGAGCCGGGCGGCACATTTTACATTCAGCGGAAATCGCCGCCGGCGGACGAAGTGGCGCACGCCGAGGTGATGAAACGGCTGGAGGACCTGGACCGGAAACTGGAGCTGCTGATGCAATCCCAGGCCGGCTGGGTGCACGACATAAAAGTGGGCGATTCAGGCGGCCAGTGAACGGGACGCCCAGTAGTCCTCGAACTTTCCGCTGAGGCGAGTGCAGCGGAGAGCGATGATGGCGTTGGCACCGCGCACCGTCCAG